>Ga0105243_10000432_pt1 | contig 43867 bp, 49 predicted proteins | sample KBSM34metaG_FD_81525 | JGI IMG/M metagenome (GOLD analysis project Ga0105243, IMG submission 81525) | Miscanthus rhizosphere microbial communities from Kellogg Biological Station, Michigan, USA - KBS M3-4 metaG | ecosystem: Host-associated > Plants > Roots > Rhizosphere > Soil | place... | reverse complement strand
CCCCAAAACCTGAAAATTTTATTTTTTCAACGTTTTCCAGCTTTACCTCTTTGTTCTCGAGGCTGAAAAGCAGCGTTTCTGCTACTCCCGTATCCACTAAAAAAGTAAGTTCTGCTCCATTGACAGTGATCGGAATAAAGATGAGGTTATTGATAAATTTAAAAGGAATAACAGCTTTTTTGGTGTTGATCAACTCAAATGAGTTCTGGGCATTTATAAAAATGCTAAACAATACACCCAGTAAAAGAAGTTTGAATTTCATTTACTGAATTTAACGAAATTATCTTAATTGTAAATAAAAAAACATTCCAAATGCAGGAATGTTTATATAAACTACAATAATGTAGTGTTTATCTTGAAATTATTTCAAATAAAGCTATGCGTTTTTTGAATAAAAATCCATCAGGTCCATATAGTTTTTTTGATTGACCCCATGTCCGCTCATATATTCTCTGAAGGTAAAATAACAGCTCAGATCATACAACAGGTCGGCAGCCTTTCTTCCCCATTCTAATGGAATGACAGCATCCTCTGTTCCATGTGATATGAAAAAACGTAATTTTTCAAGTTTCTTCTTATCTTTTACAATACCATCTAAAAGTTTCTCTTCCGGATAAGAACTAAGACAGGCAATATTATTAAATAATTCAGGGTGCTTCAAGGCTAAGGCATAACATAATATTCCTCCCTGGCTGAAACCGCACAAATGAACCTTACTTTCTGTAAGACCATAGTGATTGATAATTTTTAATATACTTTCCAATGTACCTTCCAATGATTCTTTGGCCTGATCTAAATCAATGAAATTCTCCGGGTTGTTGAAGTCAATATCAAACCAGGAATACCCTTCAAATTGGGTGTCTCTGGGTGCTCTGAAACTTATAATAAGCCAATCAGCAGGTAATGTTTCTCTGAAACTGAAAAGATCCTGTTCGTTGCTGCCATATCCGTGGAGCATAAAAAGAATAGGAGTATTGGCTGTGATATTCTCTGGTTCTCTTACTAGATAATCTAAATTCATACAGCAAATATAATTAATAAATCATATTGTAATCTTACCTTTTATAATTCGTTTGGGTAACTTATCGAATAATATATTGTATGTTTAATAATTAGCTGTTTGCACTGTATTATTGCATTTTAGAGATCTGTTTTACTTTTTGCTGATTTGATATTATTTACAAATTTTCATTGGAAATTTTTCATAAAAGTTATTTTTATATTAATAAAAAACTTATATTTGAAACATTAAAAAATCTATTTGAAGAATGAAGCAATTTTACAAATCAAAAAGTTTACTTAGACTTTCTTTTTTATTCGTTTTATTATTTTCTGTGATTACCGTTGTAAGTTCTTGTAAAAAAGATGACGATGATGAATTTCAGGATCATGTAGTTCAGTTCGAAGTGAAAACAACTACCGGAGGAGTTATTAAGACTATTGTAACCCAGGTGGGTACTACTAAAAATGATATCTTTGATCCTGTAGGAACCTCATGGAAGAGTGAAGAATTCTTTGTGAATTCCAGCCAGGCACAATTAAATCTGGATGCGAATGCATTACTTCCCGAAACTGATTCGGAATTGACAATCAACCTTTGGATAGATGGTGAAATTGCAAAAACCAGCAAGAAGAAAGGGAAAGGTGTTTTAGTAGCTTCTATTGATTACAGCTTCTTAGAATTGTAAATAAACATTATAATATATCATTAAAACCGCTTTTTAAGGCGGTTTTTTATTTTTTTATCATTTGACAGGTACTAGATTTTCGTTTGATTTTTGTGAAAATCAGTTGTAACTTCTTTTTAGATTTTGAATTGTTGACTTTAGTAGGTTGATAGATAATGTTGTTAAATTGTTTTATTATTTAAAATCTAGGAACAAAATTAAGTATCTTAGAATATTAATTTTAGTTAGAAAAATAGATGTGGAAAAAAATAACGATATTGATATTTTTAATTGCATTTTCTTCTGTATTTCCACAGAACCAACAAAATATACAGGCTTACAAGGATAAATTTTTTATCTACCAGAAAATAGGAACGGATAGTGCTTTAACGTACGTAGATAAAATTTTTGCTTCAAAAAATAATGCTGATCTGGCATTTGCATATACTGCAAAAAGATACTTACTGACCATTACCGGAAAGGAAAATGAAACTCAGGGTTATATGGTAAAAATTAATACCTATTTAAAGAAAATTCCTGAAATTGAGCAAAATTATGGGAATCTGTCGCACATATATAATATTCTCGGGAACACCGATATGGCCAATGAATCTCCCAATGAAGCATTAAAAAAATTTATAAGGGCTGATTTTTTTGCACAAAAGAATAATGATATCCGGCAACATATAAAGATCAAGGGAAATATTGCCTATGTAAAGCTTAATATAAAGCAAACAGATGATGCTATTTCGGAAACCAGGCAAGTGCTTGAGCTTCTGGAGAATAATAAGTATTTATATGAAAAGGAGAATTTTGAGATTATTTACAACAACCTGTTTTCTAATTTAGGTCACCTGTATTCTGATAAATACATCTCTGACCCGGATAAGAATAAAAAATATGCAGACAGCGCGCTGCAAAATTTTAATCAACTGCTTCGTTCTACAAAAGATAAAAAGCTGTTGGCAGGCACTTATCTAAAGCTGGGGACATTAAATAACAAGCAGGAAAATTACCAGAAAGCATCTGGATATTATCTGAAAAGTCTGGATCTCTATACTTCTCTGCAGCTTAAGGATGAAATTCTCAATCTTAAATATAATTTAGGAGTGAATTACTATGAGTTGAATGAATATATGAAATCCAAGAAGAGTTTTCTGGAAATGTCCCATTCAATGGAGAAAGATTCACAGGTAAATATAGACTATATTTTTGCCCAGGATTATTTATCCAAAATTTATTTAAAAGAAGGGAAAGCAGATTCTGTAGAATTTTTTAATAACAAATTCATTGAGCTGTACCAAAAGAATTCTGAATTGGAAAAGAAAAATATTGCCAATATTTATAGGGAAATCAATTCCAAAAATTTGAATGAAGAGATCAATAAAAGTGCTTCTATACTTAGGAACCGTTTGTTTCTTATTATCATACTGGTTGTATTGATAGGCTGTATTACAGGATATTTATTGCTTCAGATCCGGAAAAAGAAAAAAATAGAAATCAGGCTGGATGAAATATTACTTCAGGTGAAGAACAGCAGCCTAAACAATCATCAGAATAAAAGCAGCTTCACTATCAGCAATGAAAAAGAAGCTGAGATCATGGAAAAACTGCTTGAACTGGAAGACAAAAAGATCTATCTTAAAAATGAGTTTAACCAGGCCTATGCAGCCAAAAGACTGGGCACGAATACCACTTACCTTTCACAGACGATCAATAAATACATGAAGAAATCCTTCAGTGAATATACCAACGAATTAAGAATCAATTATATTCTGAAGGAATTATCTGAAAATAGAAAACTGCGTAATTACACCACCCAGGCGCTGGCTGATCTTGTGGGTTATAAAAGTGGAATTTCTTTTGCAAGAACGTTTAAAGAAAAAACGGGAGTTACCCCGTTTCAGTATATTGAGAAATTAAATGCGGAGAATTGATCCTGATTGAAATAGCCTTATACGGAAGTTGAACATAGATGTGCACATTGATCGATGCACATATTTGAAGAACAGCATTCATTGATCGTCATCTTCCAGCAATGATCTACAGTGCCCGAACCGTTGCCATTATTAGTTCCACCGCCGCCACCAGGTCCATCATCACCAATAAGAGAAAGCTGCCCGGCAATGATTGTTGATTGTTCTTTTCTTGATAATTTTTTTAAGCTGTTTTTACATTGTATTTTCATATTATTTTTTTTAAGTATTATCCTAAAAGTTCGGTAGATGGTTTAAAACATATCTGCCTTTATCTATCCATTTTTTCAACGCACCATCAATTTCTTTCCGGCATTCCAATGCTATGATATTCAGAAACCCAACCATTATTTAAATTTTGTTTCATCATAGCTGTTTTTACTATGGTGCCGCGATATTTTTATGAATGCATTGGTGTATGGCGTAAAATTAAAAATTAATATGCTTTCAAAACACATCCCACCCAGAAGGATAATTTGAAATATATGATTATTGCTTAATTGTTTGTTTTTTAATGTTTTATATGGTATTTGAAGGCGTACTTTTTATAAAAAGTTCTATTGTTTTTTATAAAAAATTGATTCCTACAGTTTTTTTTTAGCTCTGGTTAAGCAACATTTGTACTCGAAATTCTTGTATGAAACAAAATCTTAAAATTATAAAGCAAAAATTTAAAGTATGAAAACAAAATATCTACTCATTATTATCTTATGTATACTTTTTACTACACAGATAAAGGCACAACCTACCATTACAAGTGCAGATATAATTACCGGAACTTTTCCAAATACAGCTGTTTCCCTTGCGCCGGGAGCGTATTCTCCAGGAAGCGGAGGAGCGAATATAACCTGGGACTTTTCCAATATTCAAGGAACAGCGATTGGGGCTACGTTTGTCTGGGGAGTATGTCCGGGTATTGCTGAATGTTCGGCTTTTCCCACAGCAAACCGGTATATAGCATTAATTGATCCCAGTACCGGAACTCAATTCCCTGATAAAAATATGTTCCGTCTTACAGACACTCAGTTTGAACATTTAGGTGCTCGTAATGAAACAATGAATTTTACCTATGCTTATACGGATACCCCGATTGAACTTATATTTCCTCTTACGTATGGACAGTCTTTTACAGATACTTCTTCCGTAACGGATAATACCATTACAACAACCACCAATGATGTATTTACAGCGGATGGGTATGGTACCATTATAACACCTGCTGGTACTTTTACCAATGTGCTGAGAGTGAAAAAAGTAAGTACTGTAACATCATCCGGTGCAGGTACGACTTCAGTGACAGAAATGATCAATTATATATGGTATAAAAACAATAGAGAAACAATTGCGGTCTTTTCAATCGTCAACCTTATATCACCGGTATCAGCACCCCAGTCTTCAAACTTTCAGTATGCTGCCAATGCTAACCTTGCTACGGAAAATATTCAGGTAGAAAAAAAACCGATAATGTATCCCAATCCAGTAAAAGACGGAAAACTATGGATGAGTATCCCTTCAAATACTAAAATTAAATCGATCAGAATATATGACATGACCGGGAAGCAGATTTTCGCAGAATTACAGCATCAAATCATCCAGATAGGAGGTAAGCATATGATCAATATGCAGAATTATCCTGAAGGAAACTATATTGTCAATATGGAAACCGATAAAAATACCATTTCTCATACCATACAGATTAGAAAAAGCAATTAATACTCATCGTGCATGGGGATATATGGAAATTACAGGTTAATAAATCTCTATTACACAGAATCACTTTGTCAATAATATTTTTTTTTTCATAAATTTTATAATTATCAACTGTTACCCTAGTCCCAACATGCACAATGAATTTACTATAATTTTTTAATAAACTAAATAATAAACAATTTAATAAATGAAAGAAAGATTTTTATGACTGGGCCTGATTTGGCTTTTTGCAGGTAAGGTTTCAAAGATCATTTTGGGGTCAACGTGGAATTCGATGGTGGATCAGTAGCCTTGGTGGTAGAGGAGGAATTGTTTTAAAAATTTAATATATCATTAAAACCGCTTTTAGAGCGGTTTTTTATTTTCAGATCATATTCTGCTGTAGGGCAATAGTGATGAGCTCAGTAGAGTTTTTTACCTGAAACTTTTGCAATAGATTTTTACGGTGTGTATCTACAGTAAGAGGACTCAGAAACAGTTCATCAGCAATCATCATGCTTGTTTTTCCTTCTGCTACCATTTGCAGGATCTGTTTTTCTCTTTTAGTGAGTCTTGGTATTGGATGGTCATTTAGGGAGGGTTTACTGATAATCTGTCTGGTTTCATTACAGAAAACAATATTTCCCGAGTAGGCCCCCTGAATACAAACGACCAATTCATCAATAGAGGTGTTTTTAAGAATATAACCACTGGCTCCGTTTTGAAGAGACTGCATAATGATGCTTCTCTCAGAACGGTTACTAAACATAATGACTGAAGTATCCGGGGATATTTTTTTTATTTCTCTGCAGAGCTCCGTTCCATTGGCATCAGGCAGTGTAATATCCAGAAGGATAATATCCGCTTTGTGTGATCTGATAAACCCCATGATTTCTGAACCGGAGGTGAAACTTTCCGAAACACTAAAATGTAATTGATTGTTCAGCATCATTTTCAATCCTTCAATGACGATAGGATGATCGTCTACAATGACAATATTTATTTTTTTATTCTCCATCAATATTGAGTTCTATGTTAACTGTTGTCCCCTGGGTATCTGAACTCACCTCCATTTTTCCTCTCAGGTAATTGACCCTGTTTTTCAAATTCCGAAGCCCCATACTTTTACTGGTTTTCTCTATATCTTTTTCAAATCCCTTCCCGTTATCTTCAATAGTGATCAAAAAGTTTTTCCCTGATTGAGAACATTGCAGTAAAATATTACTGGCTTCAGCATGTTTAATAGCATTAGCCAATAACTCCTGTACAATGCGGTAGATATTAAGCTGGATAGTTACGGGCAGATCTTTTTCAATACCAATAGCCTGGAAATCAATTTCGAGGTCTTTTCTGATATAAAACTCACAAAGATCCTGCAAAGCGGTTTCCAAACCAAAATTAAGTAAGGATTCAGGCATTAGGTTTCTAGCCACATGGCGCAGTTCACTCACAGAGCTGTCTAATTGCCCTAAAATCCTGTAAAACTCCTGATCTTTTTCAGCATCTAAATGACTGGACGACCAGGTAGAAAAATTAATTTTAACGCCGGCAAGCATCCCACCCAAACCATCATGAAGATCCCTCGCGATACGCTCCCTTTCTCTTTCTTCACCATCCAGAATAGCTTTGGTAAGTGATAATTCTTCCTTTTGTTTGATGTCGTTGATCTTTTGCTCAGATATCTTTTTGTTTTTTCTGAATATGATAAAAAAGAAAAGTAAAAGGCTTAAGGCTAATACCAGAATGAAGCTCAGTCCCCATAAGTAAGAATTTTTCTTATTGACTTCTAATTCTTTTTGTTTTTTTTCAGCATTTAAAGTGGCTATTTTTCTTTCTTTTTCAGCAGCATTAAATTTTGATTCAATCTTATTGATCTCAAGCTTTATATTTTCCGTATTCAAACTGTCGCTAAGCCCGGAATACCTTTGTTCCCATACCAATGCTTCTCGGGCATTCCCCATTTCTTCACTGAGTATAGAAAGCTGCTTATAAATGGTCTTTCGGTTATTGAGATCAAGGGCAAGAGATTTTTCTGTTAAAATACCCTCCAGAACATTTTTAGCCTCATGGTATTTCTTTAATTTTCTTAGAATATCATATTTATTGAAATAAAACATTTGTGCCAGCAGATTCTGATTGAACTTTTTTGCATAAAAAATTCCTTTTTCAATCACAGGCAGTGCTTCAGAATTCTTTTGTTTGGTAATACAATACAGGGTTTTACTGTAATAATAAAATGCATTGACAGAGGATTCCGGATAAGGGGCAATCAGCTTTTCAGCTTTATCCAAGCATTTTTTTGCTTCATCCCCGTTGGTCTGATAGCAGAAATTGTTGGCAGAATTGAGATAGGTGAAAAATAGCTCTGCAGAATTCGGGTAGTTCTTTTCAAGAATTTCTAAAGCTTTAGTATTATAATTCTCAGCTTTTTTTAATTCAGCATTATACATGAGAATAACGGCAAGTTGTGTATATAAAAATCCCAGACTTCTGCTGTTTTTATATTTTTTAGCCAACGGAATACTTTTTTCAAGGATAATCTTGAGCAAGAAAGGGTAGCCTTCCTTATCCTTTTGTGCCACTCCATAGCTGTACCATGCTGAAGACTGAAGGAGGTCCGACTCTTCAGTCTTGAATTTTGATAATCCTTTAATGGCCTGCTCATAAAAGATAGCCGCCTTAGCTTTATTCCGGTCCAGGTAATATTGCGCTTTGTAAAAATCATATTTTGCGGAAAGGAAAGGATTGTTTTTGATGAACGTTTTCCCATTTTCCAGGTACTTCCTGCTCAAAAGAGAATCGATATTTCTGTAATAATTGGACAGCAGAAAATAAGCATTAGCCTTTGGAATGTTGGATGTATTAGTTATTGTAATGTTTTGCAGGCTGTCTAAATAGGGTTGCTCATGAAGAGGAATGATTTGCTGGGACTGTAAACTGAAAGACAGGAATAAGCTTAATAAGATAAGTAATCTCTTCATGATGGATCAATTCTGTATAATATTTTTAAAAATGCTCAATTTAATTAAAAATTTTAGCAAAAAAAATACCTGAATCTAGGTAGAAAAAATTACTCATTTTTCAGGATTGATAAAGTTTATGGACTCTAATAGCTTTGCAGTTATCAAATCACTAATCATAGAATATTAAATAAAGTAACTAAAATTTAAACAAAAAGATTATGAAAAAAATGAGAATGAGTCAACTGTTGAGAGGTACGTTTGTTGTATTATTAGCAACCATGTTCATCGGTTTTGTTTCATCTTGCAGTAAAGATGATGACGATGACAATACTCCGGGAAGCGGGAAAAGTCATAAAGTGGTTTTTAAAGCGATTGCTTCTACAGGAGCTGACATTGATGTGGCGGTATATGGAATAGACGGTAATCCTACAACGGCTTCAAGCCTTAGTGGAACGACCTGGACAAGCCCTGAAGTGACTTCAGAAGCAGGAGCTTATAATGCCAATGTTGCAGTAAATGCAATTGGGGCGGACGCTTCTGCAACGTTAAAAGTTCAAATCTGGGTAGACGGAGAATTAAAAAAAGAAGGTACTTCCAGCGGTCAATATTTATCGGCTTCTGCAAGCTACACATTTTAAAATCAAATTATTTTCGAACGAAAAACGGCGCTGAGATTTTATCTCAGCGCCGTTTTAATAGTATATTCAGAACTAGATTACTTTTACAATAAAGTAGCTTTTTTTACCTTTTTGAAGTAACAGGAATTTCCCGTCAATAAGGTCGCTTTCGCTAGCTGCAAAAGTATCATTTGCTTTTTGTTTGTTTACAGAAATTGAATTTCCTTTCATCTCCCTCTGCGCTTCACTCTTAGATTTTAAGAATCCTGATTTTTCAGAAAGAAGATCAATGATATTGATTCCCAATACATCTGCTTGGGCCACTTCTTTTTGCGGAACACCGTCAAATACTTCAAGGAAGGTTTCCTCATCAAGGCTTACAAGATCTTCAGCGGTAGAACGTCCGAAAAGAATTTCCGAAGCTTTTAATGCCTTTTCATATTCTTCTTTTCCGTGTACCCAAACAGTAACTTCTTCAGCCAGTTTCTTCTGAAGTTTTCTTTCATGGGGAGCTGTTTTGTGCTCTTCAATCAGCGCTTCAATCTCTTCTCTTCCTAAGAATGTGTAGAATTTAATGAATCTTTCAGCATCATCATCTGTAGCATTCAACCAGAACTGGTAGAATTTGTAGGGTGAAGTTTTCTTTTTATCCAACCAATAGTTTTCTCCACTTTCAGATTTTCCGAATTTGGAACCGTCAGCTTTTGTGATCAAAGGAACCGTTAATGCAAATGCTTCTCCCTGAGCTTTTCTACGGATCAGTTCTGTTCCCGTAGTAATGTTCCCCCACTGGTCAGAACCTCCCATCTGAAGTTTTACATTATTGTTTTGATACAGGTGAAGGAAATCATATCCCTGAATCAGCTGATAAGTAAACTCCGTAAAGCTCATTCCGTCTGCACCTGCTTCCCCTGAAAATCTTTTCTTTACAGAATCTTTAGCCATCATATAGTTGACCGTGATATTCTTTCCGATATTTTTTGCAAAATCAAGGAAAGAAATATTCTTCATCCAGTCATAATTGTTGACCAATTCTGCTTTATTAGGCTCGTTTCCATCAAAATTTAAAAACCTTGACAGCTGATTCTTTAAACAGTCAACATAATGTAAAAGCGTTTCTTCATCCAAAAGATTTCTTTCCGCAGATTTTCCGGATGGATCTCCAATCATACCTGTAGCTCCTCCTACAAGAGCAATAGGCTTGTGCCCGTGCTGTTGGAAGTGAGCAAGAATTTTTATCTGGATAAGACTTCCGATATGTAAAGAATCGGCTGTCGGATCAAAACCAATATATGCAGTAGTTACCTCTTTATTCAGTTGTTCATCGGTTCCGGGCATCATATCGGCATAAAGACCACGCCATTTAAGTTCTTCTATAAAGGAATTCATTGATTTTTTCTTTAAAAATTTTACGGGGCAAAGATAGTAAATTCAGAAGTATCAAGGGGGCAAAAGGGGAAATTTGCTGATTGATATATTTGCCAATTCAGTTTTCCTCAGTCTTTGAATTTTCATTCAAATATGCTATATTTGTTAGTAATGAACGACGAACAGCTATTTCTGCTCATTCAAAAAGCCAAGGACAAGGACCAAAAGGCTCAGACTAAACTCATTAATGTTTTTTGGGTAGATGTTTTCTCTTTTGTGATGAAAAAAGTAAGGGATGAAAATGATGCCGACGAAATCACTGTGAACGTCTTTTCCAAAGTACTCTCAAAGCTGGATATGTTTGATCCTCACTTTCAGTTTAAAACCTGGGTCCTTACCATAGCTCAGAATACGGTCATTGACTTCTGGAGAAAGAGAAGCCGTGAAAATGAGGATGCCGTTGAAAATCTTGATGAGGTTAAAAATCAATATGCAAAATCTCCTGAAGAACTGATGATTTCCAATGAAGAGCAGAAAAAGATCATTAAAACCATTGAATCTTTGGATGCCAACTATCAGGATATTATCAAACTTAGATTTTTTGAAGAGAAAAGCATCAAAGAAATTGCCGAAGAACTGGGGATTTCTGTTGCCAATACCAAAGTGAGAGTGATGCGTGCCAAGAAAGTGCTGGCTGAGCTGCTTAAAGATAATGAGTTTGAAGACAACTAAATGCTATCCCTTTTTTAAGAATCAGTAAATTAAATATTTTCAATTATAAATTACCCATTCCGGATGTAGGAGTGGGTTTATTAGTGCTCAATATATTGAGAAACTTCTTCAGAATACTTAATTCATTAAAAAGACTTCCCATATATTATAAGATTCAATATATAGTGACTGTTTCCTGGGAAATTAAGGAATAATAACAGATTATTACGGAAAATAGACGGTGGAATTGATCCTTCGGGTTCAATTTTTTCGTAACTTTCGGTGTTTAAAAATGAAAAGAATGACTTCAAAGGAAAAAGTTGCTGCGCTTCGTGAAGAAATGCAGAAAAATAATGTTGATGCATTTATAGTATATTCTGCAGATCCCCATATGAGTGAATATCTTCCTGAAGAATGGCAGGAGAGAGCCTGGTTATCAGGATTTCTGGGTTCTGCCGGTTTTGTGGTAGTAACCAAAGATAAAGCAGGGCTTTGGACAGACGGAAGATACTTTACACAAGCGGTTGATGAGTTGGAAGGTTCAGGAATTGACCTTTTCAAAGATGGAATAGAAGGAACTCCCAATTATATCGATTGGATTATTTCGGAAATTCCTGCAGGAGGTAAAGTGGCCGTTAATGCTTTAGCAGCTTCTCATGCTAACTGGGAACTGCTTTCTCAAAAATTTAATTCAAAAAATATTGTACTGGCTGATATTCCTCTTTTAAAAGAAGTTTGGAAAGAAAGAGGTACACCTTCAAAAAATCCAATCTTTGTACACCCTGTAGAAAGAGCCGGTCAGTCTGTAGCGGATAAACTTTCTGCTATCCGTCAGAAAATGGAGGATCAGGATGCTACTGTTCACATCATCTCAAGTTTAGATGATGTAGCATGGACTTCCAACCTTAGAGGGAGCGATGTACAGAGTAACCCTGTATTTTTAGGATATATTGTGATCACTAAAAATGATGCTGTTTTATTCACAGACCTGGATAAAATGGAAGTGGGAGCCAGAAAACAAATGGATGATTCTTTCGTGAAAATGATGCCTTACGAAGAATTCTATCATTATCTGAAAGCCTTCAAAAATGAAAAAGTACTGGTTTCTCCGAACACCAACCAACAGATTTTTGAAACATTAAAAACAGATAATCAGTTTATCAAAGCTCCGGTTCCCGGAAATCTGATGAAAGCTCAAAAAAATGAAACTGAGCTGGAAGGTTTCAGAAAAGTAATGGCGAGAGATGGGGTAGCGATGGTAAAATTCCTTTACTGGCTAACTCATAATGCCGGAAAAGAGACCATGAACGAATATTCTATCGGTGAAAAACTGAGAGGCTTCCGTGCAGAAGGTGAGAATTTTGTGGGAGAAAGTTTCGGTTCCATCATAGGGTATAAAGGTAATGGTGCTGTCATTCACTATTCGGCCAAGAAGGAAGGAAGCAAAGACGTGACTAATGATGCAAGCATCCTGGTAGATTCAGGAGGACAGTATCTTGAAGGCACTACAGATATTACAAGAACTTTTGCTTTGGGAGCTGTTTCCGAAGATTTCAAGAGAAACTCAACATTAGTATTACAGGGACTGATCCGTTTATCTATGGTGAAATTCCCGAAAGGAACTAAAGGAGTACAACTTGATGCCATTGCAAGACTTCCGTTATGGATGGATGGCAAAGACTACAATCACGGAACAGGTCACGGTGTGGGAAGTTTTATGAATGTTCACGAAGGCCCGCAAAGCATCAGAAAAGATCTGAATCCACAGGACCTTCTTCCGGGAATGGTATGCTCCAATGAACCTGGATATTACCTTGAAGGAGAATATGGAATCCGTCATGAAAATCTGATTGCCGTGAAAGAAGCGGAAACAACAATTAACGGAACTTTCTATGAATTTGAAACATTGACATTCTGCCCGTTCTTTAAAGATACCATAGTGAAAGAAATTCTTTTAGAAAATGAAATCGCCTGGTTAAATGGGTATCATAAAACATGTGAAGAAAAAATTGCTCCTTATTTAGAAGGAGAGGTTAAAGAATGGTTCTTACAGTTGGTAAGCCCTCTTTAATAAGATGTTTGTGCTGATTAAGGAATATAGCTTTTGGCACAGCATTGAACTTTAACAGAATAATTGTTAGATACATTTGAAGTCCTGTACGTCTTGTTACAGGGCTTTTTCTTTTTATACAACCGTATTTTTACGGAGAAAACTTTAGGGATTCCCCTGACACAGGGGAATTGAGAGCTGCCTATATTTGCATCAACACAAACATCATATCTTCATATACATAACTCAATCAGTTTTAAAACGGTAGTAAAACCATTCCATTCGGGGTGGTTTTACGTTTTTTGTAAAAGGATAGGATACAATTCCTCATGAGACCATTTTTGCTTTTCTTTATACTTTATAGTCCGTAATTTTATTTTCATGCTGTTTTTATTTATTTTCGCTGTATTCAAGTAGGAAGGATACTATTTTTTAAAAACTATGATACAGGATTATTTTCGAATGTTTTCCCTATTTTCAGAAAGTGAAATTGAGGAGTTTTTACATCTTTTTGAACCCCGGAGCGTCAATAAAAATGACTACTTTGTGCAGGAAGGTGATCCATGTAAAGAGATTGCATTCATAGAATCCGGAATTTTCCGTTCGTATTATATTTCCGATGATGGGAAAGATACTACGTACTGTTTCAGATTTCCCAATAATCTGATGGCTTCCTATTCATCATTTATTTCAGGGGCTCCAAGTATGGAGACCATGCAGGCTATCTCCAATGCTGATCTGCTTATTTTGAAAAAAGATAAAATAGAAGAGCTGGTTCGGAATAATCCCAATTGGACCTTATTTTTAAAAGCAATAGCCGAGCAGGAATATATGGAACTTGAAAAAAGATTCTTTCAGCTTCAGCGTAACAATGCTGCCCAGAGGTATGCCGATTTACTTAAAAACCAACCGGATTATATCCAGAATATTCCGCTACAGTTCCTGGCTTCTTATCTTGGGATTACCCAACGCCATTTAAGCCGTATCCGAAAGGAAATTTCTTTTTAGACATTTGTCCTGTTCATTGGTCCGGAAGCTCTATAATTTTGTAAAAAAAATAGATGGAGCATAATATTCTGATTATTGGTGGAACCGGATTAGTGGGTAAAACGATTGCCCGTATTTTAAAAAAAAGAAATCCTCAGTTCAATATTTTTATTGGGGGACGAAAAGGAGGTAAAACTGATAAAGACCTAAAGATTGACGTCACAGATCCGGGTTCTTTTAGCATAATTTTAGAGAAAAAAATCAACCTGATCATTCTTTCAGTCAATGATAAAACGGATCATGTTCTCCGCTTTGCTATTGACAATAAGATCGATTATCTGGATATCACCAAGCCAACTCCTGATCTGGTAAAAGCCTACGATCTGGCAAAGAACCGAAAAGTCAGCAGCAGAATTGTATTCAGCTCAGGGTGGATGGGAGGAATTGTTCCGGGATTGGCAAATACGCTTTCAGATAGGGTAGATATCCGGGAGATTAAGCTTTTTGTATATTATTCTGTAAAGGATCTGGCAGGAGAAAGCTCTGCTCATTTTATGGCAGAAAATGTGGCTGTTCCTTTCAGTGAATATAAAAATGATCAACCTGTTTCTATCCGGCATTTTTTAAATACTGAAGTTTTTGATTTTTCCTTTGGCATAGGGAAGAGGAGGGCTTATAATTTTGATGTTCCGGATCTTTATATTTTAAACCGGGTAGAAAGAGTTCCTGATGTCAGTGTAAAAATGACCTACAATTCAAAATTTATTACGTGGTTGCTTGGCTCTTTTCAGTACCTTAGAATTTTCAGTATTTTATCTTTAAAAGAAAGAAAGATGATCTTCGGATCCAGTGGAAAAGGAGATCAGTCAGTATTTGAAATTGTTGTAAAAGATAAAGGGATTTGCAGGAAATTAAGTTTACAGAGTACAAAAGGACAGGCAGAATTAACCGCTTTATCAGCAGTGCTGCATACGGAAGAGCTGTTGAGAAACCCTCATGGAAATAATGTTTATTTTGGACACCAGCTGCATGAACCCTTATCATTATTAGCCCAGCTTAATGCATATGAAACCATTAATATCAAGGTAACGCAATGAAAAAAATAGCCATTATCAACGGACATCCAAATAAAGATTCGTTCAATTTTGGAATTGCTGAAGCATACAGAAACGGAGCAAAGGAATCGGGGGCAGAAGTAAAGGAAATTACCATTGCCTATCTCGATTTTAATCCTAATCTGCAATTCGGATATCAAAAAAGGATGGAACTGGAACCGGACTTGCTTAAAGCCTGGGAAATCATTCAATGGGCTGATCACCTGGTTTGGATACATCCTGTTTGGTGGGGTGGCCTGCCCGCCATCACAAAAGGTTTTTTAGACCGGCTTTTCTTACCGGGAATGGCTTTTAAATACAGGGAAAACTCTGTATGGTGGGATCGGTTTCTGAAAGGGAAAACAGGACATATTATTACCACTTTAGATCAGCCGGGTTGGTATTACCGTCTTTTTTTCGGCAGACCCAGTGTTAATCAGCTTAAAAGATCTACGTTGGAGTTTTGCGGTGTAAAACCGGTGAGGGTAACTTATATTGGAGTAATCAGGAATTCTAAGGAAGAACAGCGGAAGCATTGGCTGAAAAAGGCAAAAGAATTGGGGAAAAAGATGAAATAAAATGAGGTCCCCCTGATCTTTAATTTTATCTGACAATTATTAGCGATTTAATTGTCAGATAAAATTGTGAGTATCACAATCCTTTCTTTCCTTCTATCCAATAGGCTTGTGATCTGATGCATCTGGAGGATACTCCTTTTGCCTTTAGGAATTTTCTGATCAGCGTCATTGTATTTCCGTTTCCCGTTACATAGAAAATAACATCATCATTGTATATAGCTTGTTTTTCTTCCCTTAAAAAATCAGTTAGAGATTCAATAATAACCATGATGTTATTCTTTGGAGCATGGTATCCATATAAATTCAGGGTTTCCAGAGCTGAAGAATCTTCCACCTCATGGAGACAGCCAAATAAGAGATTAGATTCTTCAGCAGCTTCTTTAATGGCAAGAGAGCTTCCCAGGGATGTTTCATCACCTATTGAGAAATGCATCATGGCATCGGGATCAAAAAAACGTTTTCCTCTGGGTATTAAAATTTTTATAGAATCTCCTGCTGACAGGTGGGTTACGAAATTACTTCCTGCTGCTGAGGTATCGTGAATATGAAAGAGAATGTCAAATGTACCTGCTTCTCTGTTGAAATTAAAAGGAGAATAATTACGGAAATCCCTATCGTTGACTCTTATTCCTATGGCATAGGCAGGTTCATAATGAATATCCTGCAAGTCTGTGGCAAAACGTATACAGTAAAGCTCATCAGTAATTTTCTTCTTATCGATAACATTACAGTCTTTAAACTTTGAAGACCACACATTTTCTACAGTATCATTGATCCATTTTGGTAAGCTTGGCATAAATAATTTTTTATGACAAAGGAAGCTGTAAAATTAAAATATAGCGATAGCTGTTTCAGGGAATTGGTTGGATTATTCGTGGGTTACTTTCCTGTTTTATTTTTATCCCGAAATGCTGAGGGAGGCTGGCCCACCAGTTTTGAAAATAAACGGCTAAAATAAGTGTGATCACTATATCCCAATTCATAGGCAATTTCCTTTACTGTAAGATGGGTAAAGGCTAATAATCTTTTTGCTTCTATGATAATTTCCTGATGGATCCAGTATTGTGCGGGTTTTCCGGTTACCTCCCGGATTACTTCGGTGAGATATCCTCTTGAAATATTGAGAAGTTCAGCATATTCTGATGGACTTTTCGTGGTTTTAAAATTTTCTCTTATCTTGATTCTGAAAGCTCTTGCCAGCTGCAAAGAACGGTTTTCATCAGATATTTCAGAGGTGGTTTCGCGGGAATATATAAAAGCAAACATCCCGACAAAAGCATTCAATAAAGAGTGAACAATCAAAAGCCCTTCTTTGGAGGCGAATGTTTCCTCAGTGAAGGAAGCCTGGAGCATACTGGCAGATGTATTGATCTTTTCCATCCAATTTTTATCGATAGTAATAGGCTTCACTTCGTCCAGGGATTCCTCAAAAACAGCACGTACGGTATCCGGAAGCCAATCTGCCTTTACCGCTACAAACCAACCGCTCACATCTTTCATCAAAAGCCCCTGATGCACCTGATTAGGCAATACACAGAAAATAGAGCTGCCTTGAGATTCAATGATTTTAAAATCAACCATCATTTTTACGTGGCCACTTTCCATACAAGTGAAAATATAATGGCTGTCACGGTGTATCCCTTTATCCAAAATAGTATCTCTTGAATGGTGATAATTTTCATCCAGTCTTTTGATAAGAAAATGATGCTCCGAAATATCACTTAAATCATAGGTGGGAATGGTATGCTTCATCTTTATTTTGCCTTTGAGAATGCCATCTTTATAGCTAAGCAGGTCAGTACACTAGCCATGAACCACTTTTGTACTCTTATCCAGGCAGGGTTGTGGGCAAAGAATAAAGCCACTCTTGCCGCGGTTAATATGATTAAAAAGTTAACACTAAAACTTACCAGAACCTGTATAACTCCAAGTTCCAAACTCTGGATCAGTACTGATCCATATTCAGGTTTGATAAACTGTGGAAAAAGGGACAGGTAAAAGACAGCTACTTTGGGATTGAGCATACTGGTTAAAAAGCCAATACTGAAAAGCTTTTTAGGACTGTCATGAGATCCGTTTTCATCGACTTCAAAAATGTTTTTGCTCTTAGGTTTAATGGCCTGATAAGCTAAGTATAAAAGATAAATAATTCCTACTGTTTTAAGGACTGTATAAGCGATGGGCACCGCAAATAATACGGCGGTCAACCCAAAAGATACCATAACGATGTGAAACAGAAATCCACAGACTACCCCGATCAATGAAATAAACCCTGACTTCTTTCCTTGCGTTATTGATTTGGATATCAGATAAATCATATTGGGCCCCGGGCTGATTACAAGAACAAGTGCCGCCAGGATAAAGAATAAAAGCTCGTGGAATGGAATCATGATGTAAAGAGGTTTTAAATGAGATCGTTTTGTATTACAAAGATACATACTGCTTCTCATGTTTTTTGAAAAAAAAATAGATGAATATTAATTTTAATTACGTTGTATTATGTTTTCCACACAAAAGTGATTTAAAAATAAATAGGAGTGCATTTTTTTTGTAAATTTCAACACATAAAATAATTATCATTCACAAATAGCTATCATGACTACTGAAAATATCTTTGAAGCCATTAGAAAATGGAAAAATATTATTGATTCTTACAAAAACGGGATTGATACGAATGGGACCAAAATTTTGAATTATTTAAATCAGGGAACCCATTTCAGTGTTTCAGGAGCAGAAATTGAACGGTGGAAAAAAAACCTTACAGGAGAACACCAAAGAATTCATGCTTATGTAGGTATTCATGAGGAACAATTAAAGTTTTTTCTGATTGATTCTACAAGTGATAAAGAGGCTAATTTTGGTGCTATAGTTATTAAAAGCTTTTCCCGTGATTTTGCTGACGGGAAGATGGAAAGCAGTAATGATATGGAATTAAATCCACCTTCAATTACTTCAGAAGCGGCCATAAATAGAAGTTTCAGATGGAATATGTTTGCTACTTCCTGGCTTCAGGCTCAGAAAACAGAAGATTTTTTTCAACTGATCTCTATTCCGTTTTCGGATTATGAAAGAATGGGGATTCTGGATGCTCAGACATGTATCTGCTTCTTTGGACTCACGAATAACTTAGAAAAAAAAGAAAGTAATTTCCCTTATCATATCGAAATGATTACGGTGAAAAGTTTAGCGATTAACCATATCAGTGAAACTGCAGAAAACTATTCTACTCCACGACCTCCATTTACGATTGATAGTCTCAGTGATTATCAACTTTTGAAGCAAAGCACCAGTGTTTTCGTATAACAGCCTTTCCCTGTATTTGCAAATTATGATTAATCTCGTTTTACTGACAGGGTTGATTGTATTGGTAAAAGAAGGGATAAGAACAAAGTTTCCTGTGATTGTACTTCTTTCAGGAGAGCTGACGTTGGAGATGGCCGACTTAATTGACCGGTTGATGAAATTAAACACGCTTAACACCTATAATTATGCACTCAGCCAGTTTTTTGGTCTGGTAGCCCTTACGGTAATTTATAGCAATTATTATATTCAGCTTTCCCGCAAAATCAGATGGATAATCTATTGTTATGCAGGGTTTTTGCTGATTGGTAATATGTTGTATATACAAAACGCTACATCGGTCACTTTCTATTCTAATATCATCAGTAGTATTATTATTTGCAGTTATGCAGCTTCTTATTTCATGAAGATCATCAGGGTAGGAAGAGTTGAAAAAAGTATGTTTATTGTAAACATCGTTGTTTTTCTGTTCTTTTCTGTTGAATGTGTGATCTCTACTACTTTTAATTTTTTAATCAGCAACCATCTGAGCTGGGTAGGGCCCATCTGGCTTCTTAGAGGCGTTTTGTTATTGTCTTTTTATATTGCTTTTATTAATCTGGGATGTGCTGTTGGGAAAATCAGAATCAGGTAGTTGTATGGATATGGATCGGTATTGGGCTATTTTTTTTAACAACATTATTCATCACATTATTGGTTATTAATTATTTAAAAAGTATCAAAAAAAACAAGCAGAAAGTCTCGACGATGTTCAGGGATGTGAAAAAGGAATACGGGGAGCATATGCTGAGCTTACAGGAACAGGATAGGGAACGTTTGGCAGAAGAACTTCATGATAATATCATCTCGCAGCTGAATATTATTCGTTTGACTATCAATGAGAAAAAGCCGGAAGAGCTCAATGTTGATTTAAAAAGATCAATGCAGATGATTCGGGAATTATCCCATAATCTGACTCCTCCTGATCTCAATGAAATTGATCTTGCAGATTTAATTGCGGATTATCTCGTACCGATTAATAAAAATATAGAAGTTATTTTTCATCATCTTACAATAGAAATAGCAATCAGCAATCCTGTAAAATTAAATATCTTCAGAATCATACAAGAATTAATCACCAATATTCTTAAACATGCTGAAGCTACCAGAGTGGATGTATCCCTAAGAATATCGCTGAATTATCTGATGTTAACCATAGAAGATAATGGTCGTGGCTTTATTATAGGGAATCATTCGGGTGGGATAGGATTAAGAAATGTTCATTCAAGAGCACAAAAAATCAAAGCAATCTATAAACTTAAAACAAAACCTGAGAAAGGAACAAAATTTATCGCCTGTATGGCAATACAATAAAACAATATACATGGAACATTCAAGAATTAAAATAGGCATTGTAGATGATGACCTGCTGTTTGTACAGCTTTTGAAAAATTATATCGAGAATAGCGGCATCTATCAGGTAGTCGTTACAGCAAAAAGTGGGTATCATTTTCTCGCCGAAGAAGATTGTGGCTCTTTGGATATCCTGATTTTAGATTTGAGAATGGCAAATGGTGATGGTCTTGATGTGATGTCTGCCTTGGCCCAAAGAGAAATACAAACTAAAATCGTAGTGCTATCCAGTTTTTATCGCCGTTCTTTTATGGGACAAATGCTAAAAATGGGGGCTCATGCGTTTTTATCTAAGGAAATTGAGCTGGAGGAGCTATTGACTGTCCTCAACACGGTTTACCATACCGGACATTATTTTTCCAGTGAACAGATTGATGCAATGAGAGGGCAGCTTTCCAACAAGCTTCCTGAATTTCATTCTTTTTCTAAAAATGAACTTACAGAGAGAGAAGTAGAGGTTTTACGATTGGTTTGTCAACAAATGAGTACGAAAGAAATTGCAGATTCCCTGTTTATTTCCCCTAAAACTGTAGAAACCCACAAAACCAATCTTATGATTAAAACAGGAGTGAAGAATATGGCTGGATTGGTCATTTACGCGGTACAAAACAGTATTATTGATGCGAATGAAATTGTTTTGCTAGATAAATAATCATAAAGAATCAGGGAGCACATTGATGTACTCCCTGATAACAAGAAATCTAAAAAACACACTATAATTAAGGATTTAATACTTTAGCCATAGAAACTGCATCGGCTACGGTATCCAGACTGTAGATCTGCAGAATTCCCTGAGTAGTTGCTGCCTGACCTAGAATATTTTGTTGGTTCTGTGCATTTACTGCGTTTTCAAACATAATTCCTGTAGAATGTGCAGCAGATTGATATACGTTGCTCAAAGCCATTGCAGGAGATTCTCCTACTACTTTTACGTTCGATTGCGTTACTGCATCTGTGATTTGTTCGTTGACTGTTGTTCCAGCTTTTTCGGTAGGTAATGCCATAGTTATAATTTTTTATGAGGTTTAAAAACAACCGGATTTTCCGGTTGTTCGGATTATAATATTCTGCTTTTCGCAAAAAATAAATTACGGATTAAGGATTTTAGCCATAGAAACCGCATCTGCAATAGTATCCAGGCTGTATAGTTGTGAGATACCTTGGGTAGTGGCAGCCTGCGTAACTACATTTTGTTGATTTTGTGAATTCACCGCATTTTCAAACATGATTCCTGTAGAATGTGCCGCTGTTTGGTACACGTTGCTCAGTGCCATTGCGGGAGATTCTCCTACTACTTTTACGTTTGATTGTGTTACTGCGTCTGTGATTTGTTCGTTGACTGTTGATCCTGTTTTTTCGGTAGGTAATGCCATAGTTATAATTTTTTATTAAGTTTAAAACAACCGGTTTTTCCGGTTGCTCGGATGGTATTCTGCTTTTCGCAAAAATGAATTACGGATTAAGGACTTTAGCCATAGAAACGGCATCTGCAATAGTATCCAGGCTGTAGATTTGTGAAATCCCCTGTGTAGTGGCAGCCTGAGTAACTATGTTTTGTTGGTTTTGTGAATTCACTGCATTTTCAAACATAATTCCTGTAGAATGTGCTGCTGTCTGGTACACGTTGCTCAATGCTACGGCAGGAGATTCTGCTACTACTTTTACGTTCGATTGTGTTACTGCGTCTGTGATTTGTTCGTTGACTGTTGTTCCTGCTTTTTCGGTAGGTAATGCCATAGTTATAATTTTTTATTAGGTTTAAAGAACAACCGGTTTTTCCGGTTGCTCGGATAGTATTCTGCTTTTCGCAAAAATGAATTACGGATTAAGGACTTTAGCAATGGAAACCGCATCTGCAATAGTATCCAGGCTATAGATTTGTGAAATACCTTGTGTCGTAGCTGCCTGAGTCAGAATATTTTGTTGGTTTTGTGCATTCACTGCATTTTCAAACATAATTCCTGTGGAATGTGCTGCTGATTGATATACGTTACTCAGCGCCATTGCAGGAGATTCTGCTACTACTTTTACGTTGGACTGGGTTACTGCGTCTGTGATTTGTTCGTTGACTGATGCCATAGTTATAATTGTTTATTAAGGTTAAAAATCAACCGGTTTTTCCGGTATTGTAAAATTGTTGTATGCTGCGGTCTGCAAAAATGGATTAAGGGGTCAGGATCTTAGCAATAGAAATAGCATCAGCGATGGTATCTTTACTGTAAATTTGAGTAACACCTTGTGTTGTAGCTGCCTGGGTAACGATATTGTGCTGGTTTTGAGCATTAATCGCATTTTCAAACATAATTCCTGTAGAATGTGCTGCTGTCTGATACACATTACTTAAAGCTATTGCAGGAGACTCTGCTACTACTTTTACATTCGACTGAGTTACTGCGTCTGTGATTTGTCCGTTTACTGGCATAACGATTATTGTTTATGGGTTAAAAAACAACCGGATTTTCCGGCTGGGATGATCACTTTTTATCAAAAAGTTTAAAAATTAGGGTTTAAGGATCTTAGCAATCGAAACGGCATCTGCTACAGTATCCAGGCTATAGATCTGCAGGATTCCCTGAGTAGTGGCTGCCTGACCTAAAATGTTTTGTTGATTTTGCGTATTGACTGCATTTTCAAACATAATTCCTGTAGAATGTGCTGCCGATTGATACACGTTACTTAAAGCCATTGCAGGAGATTCTGCTACTACCTTTACGTTAGATTGCGTTACTGCGTCTGTGATTTGTTCATTGACTGTTGCCATAGTTGTAATTGTTTTTGGTGAGATCTGATCTCGGTTAATAAATTATTGATGTAAACTAGTTTTCTATTCTATTTTTAAACTCACAACAGATCCTGCAGATGAATAAATTTCAAAAGCATTGATATAGACTGGTAATTGATGATTAGATCCGAAGGGTGATTCTTAATACAATGGTTGAAACCATGATCTGTAAAATCTGTGCGAGTTTAAAGCATATTTTTTATTAAAAGGATGCGGTTATAATTTTAATATCTGTCTTAAAAATATATTTCTGCTGTAGGTATGCCGGCAGTGATCGATTCCTTTGGGCCGGAAAAAATGGATTCTGAATGATTGCTTTTGTACACTGACAGCATCTAAAAACCGGTGCAAAATAAATGTTGACCTGATGGTATATGTTGAGGGCACCGGATTTTATCTTTACAGAGAAAATAAACCGCATCCATAGTTTTTGATGCAGGGATTAAAACCTTCCCTTTTTAAGCATTTCCAATTCTCGGTATTTCCGTTTTCCGGAACTCATTTTTTTGATTCCCATGACATAATTGGTTATTCCCATCATAGAGTCCCGTTGTTGGTTTAACGCAGAATTAATCTGCATGAGTCCTGTGGAATGGGCACTTACCTGTGTAGAAATGGCACCGGGCACAGCCGTAGACATTCCTGTGATGAATGCATTAATTTCGTTCATAGTATATATTTAGTTTTTGATGTTTTTAGATCCGAATATTACCAAGCCTTGTATTCAGCTTATTCATTCGCTCCATTATTTTTATCTCTTTCTCCTTTACCTTTGCTGTTGAAGCCTCCTGAAGCTGTTTCAGCTGTTCTTCATAATTCATTGCCGGAGTAGCAGAAGCAGTGGGTGGGAAATCCTGAGTGGGTGCTGCTTCTTGCTGTTTAACAGCTTCTTCCAGTTTTTCCAGTAAAGGTGCCAGTGATTTCATGGTCTCCTTTATTGCTTTTTCTTTGATGTAATTAATGATTTCATCTTCGTGCCTCAATACAAAAGGCATCACTTCTTCTTCAATGATAGCAGGCTTATTGTATTCTTCCGTCACCGGGACAGGAGGCTGCTGAACAGGAACTTTTTTGGGAATTCTTCTGCGCATTAATGTTGTTTTTTATGATGTTAAAAAAATACCTGGCAATTACAGTATATAACCGATAAATGCAGAAGCAGCCCTCCAGTCCGGATTAAGACCTCTGATTACATTATAGCCTGTAACTTCTAAAGAAATACACCCAGAAATAGCATTGGCTGAAAGCATTTCTTTTAATTGATTGTGAGGAAGGGTTAGAATATAATCATCCGAAATCACAATAGGCTTCCCATTATTTACTGGCGTTTCATTCACTACAATACTTAGGATTTCCTGGAAATAATGGGCAATCAGCTTGGAAGCCTGAAACTCCAGTTCCCTCTTTAATTCTATCATCTCAACCGGAGTGACCAGATCAGAAACATCAGAAACATCTACATCATGTACCGAATACATTGCTTCTCCTGTATTGGATGGAGTAATTGTAATATCCGTTTTGAGAATGCATTTTGATCTTTCAAGATTAATTGTGAGAGGTTTTGAATCGCTCTCCGGAAGTGCAATGTCGCTTAAAGTAGTAAGGGGTAAAATTCTTACATTACAATAAAAGGCTTTCGGATCATCCAGCTTGATCATAATAACTACGATTCCGGTTGATTTATCCTTAGGTTCTATCACAAAAGACTGAAAATGATTGTATCTTTTACTTCCCCTGGTGCAGTTGACCAGTCTTACAGACGGCTGTATATTAATGTCCGATGTTTGGAGATTAAATACAATACGCTCTGCATTATTGTCGGTTTTCTTGCTATCTGTGTTTTTTGTGTCCAAATAAGCGGTATCACTGTTTCTGGTCAGATAAAGCCGTTCATTTAAATCATGTAAGCTCTGTAGATTTAAAATTTTAGCGGGTTTGGTTACTGTAGAATAATTCATTTCTTATTTATTTTAAGTTTGTCAATGAGTTGGGCTATTATGGTTTTCTTTTCTGTTGTAACTTCAGATTCTTCTGAAGGAATTACTGCTTCTTTAATTTCTGGTTTTACGAGTGGCTGTGTCAGTTTTATTGACTTCAATATTAATTTCCCCTCATGATCAGCCGTAATAAAGCTTTTTTTCATTTCTTCTTTTTCTGATGAGGTTTGTTCCGTTACCGGATCTACCTGTTTTTTTTTTCAGGATCTTCAGCCTCTGATAAAATATCGGTATAAGGGGGAGATACCGGTGTTTCATTCGGAATGGGAAGCGTATTGGCGTTGTATATGGTATTGGAAATTTTAGCTTTTACTTCTGCATAATCACTCACCATTTTAAATAAGTCTTTCATCATTTCATTACTATGTCCCGTCCCCTCTGCCTGTACAAATTCAGCTTTGTGAGCTTCTGTATCTTTACTGCCCGGAGCAGGACCTACAGGCGATCCGTAAGTCAATAAATTGTTGGCTAATCTGCTTAAGGCAATAAGACCTACCTGCTCAAATCCTTTTAAAAAAGACTGCAGATCCTGAACCATCATTCCCGTAGACTGTTCAATCATTACTTTTGCTACTCCGGTCATAGGGGATGCTTTTGGGGGTGCCAATACCTCACTGTTTACAAATACTACAGCTTTCTCCACCGGAGTGGTGGCATCCGCTGTCTGCGATTGTTGGATTTGACTGTTGTGCTCATTCATGATCGTAAGGTTTTAGATTATCCTTTTAAAATTTTAATGGCATCTGCAACAATCGCAGGATTAAGCTGATTTAAGTTCTGCTGATTCGTTACCGAATTCTGAATGGAAATTCCACTGGCATGTGTAGCCATCTGGTAGAGCATACTCATGGCCTGTGCGGGAGATTCACCAAGCACGGTAACATTCGTCTGCGTTACTGCATCTGTAGTCTGATTGTTTACTGTATCTGCCATATTTTGGGTTTAAATGATTATTATTATTTTTAATTTCAAACATCTTTTTTCAAAGATTTCCTTTCAATTCAACACTTTCTTTTTTCTTATCGAATATTCAGTATGAGATTGTTAACCTCTTTTGTCTGATACAAATTTCATCAATCAAAATAAATCTTCATTAAGGGAAAAGACTGAATTTTAAAAAATAAGGGAATTCTCTCATGGGTGAAATGTTGGGTGGGAGCGTTGTATTTATACATTATGAGTTATGAGTTGTGAGTTATGAGTTATGTTTTTGTTATTTAATCAGTGTAGTAAGAGTATTTATACTGAATACATAATTTGGTTATTTACACTCTAAAATTCCCTTCTTTTTGTGCGTTACTTTGAGCTTACTAATCAGAAAACAAATCAAAAAAGCAGGGACGATCTTCATATCGTTATTGTTTATAATCAATAGGGAATGCTGAAAACCTTTAAGAGTAGGCAACAATCAAAAATCAAATCACATGGAAAAACAGACTTTAACCGAAACATCATTTCAATTTAATGAAAATGGAAAATCCTATGATGTAAGCTTTCATGCCAACAAGGGCTTTTCTTCAATGATTACATCAAATATTACCTCGGATTCAACAGTTAATAAAAAAATTCAGGAGGCTTTTGTTGCCTTAATGCCTTACGAGAGCAGAATCATAGAATGGATCTCAAGGTCAGCGGATAATGGTCAGCAATATGTGGAAAATCCTATGAAGGCTATGCAAGATGCCAATATCGGGATCCCGCAGGATGTTATTCAGATGGTCAAAGAGGCTTCTGATATTTTATTAACCACCCTAAAAAAATAAAGATATGGCAACAGTAATGACCCAGGGATGGGACCTAGTAGCGGTAGCAACCCAATCACTGCTTAATGAGCTTATTGGAGCAGCTTACAATGATAATCTTTTCCCCAGTAATGTTAATACATCATCAGGAGGGATAACATTTGACGGATCTTTTGGTACACCAACCACCAATTTAACGCCCCCACAAAGTTCAGGCACAAGTTCTATGGCCTCTATAGAAGTTCCAATAAGCGGAACTCTGACATTCTCGGGCGCTTCTCATGTGATTCCGGATGGGAGTACTCTGCTTATTATTTCCAATCTTCAATATTTAAGTGTAACCCTTGACGGTACTGATGCGGTACGGTTATATTTGGATTTTACCAGTCAATATGCTATATTTAGTGTAAGTGTAAATCCTCCGCAAGGTTGGGTAGCTGTATTAAACGGAATGGTGGAATATTACCTGCAACAGGTATACAAAGGAGGTTCTTATTATCTGGGAACTGTAAATCTGGAAGGTGTCCCGGCTGCTGTACAGCCTGTAGGGAGTATTTATTTTGCCATTCAGGCCAACACCTCAAATCCGGACTCTAATATTTTGGCGTTAGTAGCCAATACAAGTACAGGATCTGCTGGTTCATTAAATTTTATGGGAGGCCCGGCTCTATTGCCATCAGATCAGAATGCCGCCATGTATATATCTAACCGGTGTATTCTTAATAATATGCTGCTTCCTGTTCTGGCTACCCAATTAAATACCACCGCCAGCTCATTTACAGTAACAGGAAGCTCCAGTACACCTTATAATGTAAGCCTCAACACATCTGTTAATCTCGATGGCGAGTATAATCCTAAATTAACGAGTATGAATAATTACGTTAATAACAATGGACAGATACAGTCTGATTACGGTGCCGTTGGGTATCCTGTTTCGGCATTTTCAAGCTTAATCTGGATAAATGTGAGTGGTCACATTTATCTTACTCCGGGATTATCGGGTCAGACGATCTCGTTTAATGTTGATGCACCATCCGGAAGTGGTTCTGCAGCATTAAGCCCGGGCGGATGGGCTATTGTTGGAGCATTGATTATTGCAACATTTGGAACTTTAGGGGCCTGTGTAGCCGCTGTGGTAGCTATTGTTGTCCCAATAGTGGTTACTCAGCTTAAGTTTAATATCAGCTTATCTCAGGTAGGAGCCAATATTGGAAGTGCCAGTACTTCTTTCAATTGGCCGGCGGCTTCCATAGCACCTTTAACAGGTGTGACACTTCCCGGAGATTTGATTTTATATATAGATCCTCAGGTTTAGTATATATCTGTGAATTGTCAAATATAATAGTAAAAACTGTTTAAGAATGGATTGGTCAAAGACTAATCCATTCTTTTTTTGATCGTGTTCAAGGCAACCACAATCCAAAAATAAGAGGGCGTTTACATGTAATACGGGTAAACCCTTACTTTTTGAAAATGGGGTTTTCCCCTTTGATGAATCAGAATCTTTACACAGAAATTTGTGATATCAGTTTTCAGAAAACCTGGTTCAGGTTTCATTGAGTAAATAAAAACTTTAAAAATTCAATTATAAACTTATATCATGAAAAAAAAATATGTACAACTGTTATTTTCTGCAGCAGGCGCAGGGACCTGGATGGGAAGAAATGAATATCAGCAGTACCAGGCCCTGTTGGAACCCAATAAAGTAGACCGGAAGGGACGGCTTGGTGCGATGATAGCGACAAAAGACTTTACCTCTGATCAGGTGGGTTATGGAGTTCATTTTGCCATACGATTAATTCATCTTTTGTTTGGAAATGTAGGAGAACAGAAGATAGGCGAGGTATTTAACGACTCTGATGTACAGAAACTACTACAAAAGATCAGTACCCATGAAAATCATAAAACTGTAGGGAGTACCGAAGAAGATTATTGGCAAAGTGAGAGAGGGAAAGGACAACATGTTTTAGATGAGCTTATGATTTTGTTTGGTGCTAATGTCAATGCAGAGACGCGTGCATCTTTACAGGAACTGGCTGCTAAAATAAGGGAGGTAGGTTCTTTCGGTCAATAGTAGTTTTTTACCCACTTAAAAATAATTTATATGCTAAAAAAAATAATAGAGGAAACAGAGCCGGAGGATCTTATATGGAATCATCCCAAGGCTATTTCTTTAAACTTCAGAGAGGCCTTAAGGAAAACAGAAGGCAAAAAAAATCCATCTTATATGCTCCCCCAAAAAACTGATTTGCAAATTGTAGAATTTGATGATCTTGATTTTAGCGGGGTTACGGTGAGCCAAAACGTTGGCCTACTTAAGAGATACTTTGGGTATAAGCGGATCAATTTAGGTCCGGTATACTTTTTCCCATACATTTCCGGAACTCCAAAAGATGATTTTTCAAATATAGGAAGATTGGAAAATATTCCCTTGTATCCTACCTTAGCCGAGCCGCAATATGTTATTACCGGAGAAATGAATGGCTGTGCTATCATTATAACAAAAAAAGACGGAGCAAAAACATTTACAGCATGGCACTTCCAAAGTCCAGATTCTGTAAATAACCGGGAAAAATTACGTGCATTTTTAAAAGAATACCGGAATGAAATTTACAGCTACCTTTGCTTTAGTGATTATGCAAGTGAAAACAATGATGAAACTTACAATGAGAAGGAAAGAGAAGGTTTTAATTATCTGTTTTTCAATAGAAAGAACCATGGGGATGGTAATGACTGGGTGGCAGGAACCTGGGAACTTAGATGCATTCCTCTTATAAGAACTTTAAATAATCCAAAACAGGATGATCCCTGGGTTGGAGATTTAATCAATTTTTCAACGAAAAACAAGTTTACAAGACCTATAGATTTTAATCAGCCACTGATACCTGCTAATGAGACGGGTGATCTTATCATCAACTGGATCATCAGCCATATTACCTATGATGTGACCCTCCGAAACAGGCCGGTGTTACCGCCTTTACCCCCTGGAGTTTCAACATTGCCTCCTGTAAGTATCATTAATGATCATTAAATCTGTGAAGGTTTTCTAATGTAAAAGTTGAGGAAACATTCATTCTAAGCTATTTTATGTGAATAGATACAAATTCGGAACAGTTCTAATCCTGTTCCGAATTTGTATATAAAATAGGCACAGACAATTCCATGTTAAATACTCCTTTATCAAGAAAATTCAGAAAGATGGAAAAGGCAGATTGATATAAAACAATCCTAACGTTGTTGCATGTTATGATAATGGTTGAATGGTAACAGATGAATCTGATTTTTCAAGAGTCTGCTCCGGCAGCTCCTTTCGTTTTCTCCAGAAGAAGTACGCTACGATAGCTGTAGCAATGGGAAGAGCAATACCAAACTCGTCGATATAATAATTGGTATGTCCTTTGTCTACCGTAAGAGGGGTAAAAATAGCCTGAATAAAAAGGTTATGGCTGGCGTGTAAAATAGCCGCCGTCCAAAGGCTTCCGGATTTTAAGCGTAGCCAGGTGAAGATAAAACAACACGCAAATATCATAACCGTAAAGCAGGTTAATGCCAGCCATTTGGGTCCGCCCGTATTGTAATTGGAAAAAAGAAGAAGAGGATAATGATAGAGTGACCAGATCACTCCCATCCATAAAGAAGTTGCAGTATAGGAGTTTATTTTCGCTAATTGTGGAGTCAGAAGTCCCCTCCAGCCAATTTCTTCGCCCAGGGCAGAACCGATGGAACGTACCATTCCAAAACTGCTCATCAGAAGGATGTACAGAATAATGGTTACTCCATCAGGAAGATTCCAGCCCATACCTTTTCCTGTTTCAGCCACAAACTCATGGTTATAAAAACCACCGGCACCACTTATCCAGATGATAAGGTAGGGGACAAGGGAATACAGCAGCGGAATACAATACGCCATCACCTGATATTTGGTGAGTCCCCATTTCCAGCCCAGGGAAGCAATAGGGATTTTTCTGATACGACAGGTCAGCAGTGCTGCAATAGCCGGACACCACATAATAATGGTAGCGTAAGATATGGCTCCGCCTCCTAGTTTTCCGGTAACAATACACATATAATAAACAGGTAGACAAAACAGCAGGGTGAGTCCCAGATAGGTTGCTATATTTTTCCTGATTTCCGATGGAGAGGCTGAGGTATTTTCCATAAAAAGATTGGTGTTGTGGGTTGTATGAAAATGCTATTTAATTGATTATCGATAACATATCATAAATAATTTTAATAAAATTACATTTATTTTTGATAAAATGGTTGATTTTTATAGGAATAACTTTTCTACTGCATTGCTTCTACCGTTACTACTGAAAAAGATGTAAATTAGCCAGCGAAAATGAATACATATCTCTTTGTAGAATACGCATGCTATGTCTAAATTAAAAGCAATAAGAGAGCAGAAAAATCTGACCCAGGAAGAATTATCAGAAAGATCTAAAATTTCCGTGCGCACGATCCAGCGGATAGAAGCGGGTACGGAGCCTAAAGGACATACACTCCGGGCGCTGGCACAAACCCTGGATATAGAAGAAAACCTATTGCAGAATGATATTGAAGTTGCAGTACATACTGATGAGAAAACCATAGAGATCAAAGAAGAAGCACCAGAAATAAACTATTCTCTGATTAAAATAATCAACCTTTCTTCGCTTTTATGTATTGTGCTTCCACCCCTTAATATTTTAGCTCCCCTGCTGCTGATGTTTACCATGAAGCAGAGAAACAACCTTGCCCGACAGATTATCTCGGTTCAGATGTTGTGGACGGCAATGGCTCCTATTGTATTTATGTTGGGGATTTTTCTAAAGCTCGGAGGTCCGTTTACCCTGATCCTGATGATCCTGATTGCACTCTCTAATGTATTTATTATTCTTCGTAATGCAGCGGAAATAGATAGGAATAAGAAACTGTATTTCAAGCTGAATTTCAGCATGATATAAAGCATGTCAGGGCTTTGTCGGGTTTTTGTCAGGTTCATTTTTTGCATTGAAACGGACTAAAATTTAATCTTTGTCAAAATTATTAACAATGACAAAGTATACTCATTTTATACTCCCTTTTTTCATCTTTTTCTTCAGCAATACACAAGCACAGATAGAAAAAACTGATGCCCTGTACAAGACTATTATGTCCAGAGACAGTCTTCTTTTTTCAGTAGGTTTTAATACCTGCAATATTTCTCAAATGGAGAATATGTTGAGCGACCGGCTGGAGTTTTATCATGACAAAGACGGTATTTCTGATAAAAAGAAATTCATGATTGATTTTAAAAACGGACTGTGCAAGGCACCGGAAATGCGCCAGGTAAAAAGAGTTTTAATAGATAAAAGTTCTGAAATCTATCCGATGTACCAAAACGGAAAACTATATGCCGTTATTCAGAATGGCAGCCATGAGTTTTCTGAAAAAGAAAAAGGAAAACCCGAAAAATTAGGGGGAAAAGCTAAGTTCACCAATTTCTGGATGATAGAAAATGGAAGCTGGAAACTGGCTAAATCCCTGAGTTTTGATCATCAGGCAAAATCAACGATTCAGGAGAATATTCCTGGGGATGACCAGGCGATTGAAAGCTGGCTGAAAGACAATAAAATTCCGACACTCGGGCTGGGAATTATTGAAGAAGGAAAGCTTAAACAGATAAGGGTTTTTGGGGAAATAAAAAAAGGAGTTCCGGCACCTTATAATACCTATTTCAATGTGGCTTCGCTTACCAAGCCTGTAACAGCAATGGTAGCACTGCGTCTGGTAAGTTTGGGGAAATGGAAGCTGGATGAACCTCTTGATCAGTACTGGGTAGATCCTGATGTTCTAAACGATCCAAGACACAGAAAGCTAACTACCAGACTTATCTTGAGCCATCAGACAGGATTTCCGAACTGGAGATGGATGAATCCTGATAAAAAGCTAAACTTTCAGTTTGAGCCGGGAACACAATACCAATATTCGGGAGAGGGTTTTGAATACCTGCGTAAAGCGTTGGAAAAGAAATTGGGAAAACCGTTGAACCAACTTGCCCGGGAGCTGATTTTTCAGCCGCTTAGTATGAATGACACCGATTATATTTGGAATCAGCATACAGAAGAATCGAGATTTGCGATAGGATATAATAAAGAAGGTCAGCCTTATCCCACGGAAAAAAACAAAGTAGCGAATGCTGCGGATGACTTGCATACTACCATTCAGGATTACGGTAATTTTATGGTTAGTGTTATGAAGGGTGAACATTTAAAGCCTGAAGTTTTTCAGGAAATGACCAAAAATCAGGTAAAAACGAAGGAGAATAAATACTTCGGATTGGGTTTTGAAATCTATGATTTGGGAAATGGCAACTATGCCTTATCACACGGAGGAGCTGATCTTGAAACACGCTGTATTGCCTTTGTACTTCCAAAATCAGGAAAAGGAATTCTCATATTTACGAATGTAGATGATGGGTACAAAGTATATGAAAAGCTGGTAGTTCATTATTTGGGAGAAGAAGGAAAGAAAATTGTGGCAATAGAGACCAAATAGCAGATTGATTGGCAGGACTTAATTAGGATATAGTAAATCTTTGTATATTTATATTGAAGATATGAATCTGAAAATCAATGAGTAGTCAAATGTCTGTTTGGAGGAAGCAATATGATGAACAACCATAAAAAGAAAGCTATGTGGCCATATTATATCATCCTTGGGGCAGGAGTGATTCTGTTTGTTGCAGCGTTACTGAGCTTCAGAAGTACACTTGCATTCCTGCAGAAAGCAGAAAAGGCAACAGCAACTGTTACCTCTCTGCGGGTAATTGAATCAGACGGAGAGGTATATCTGCCTCTTTTTACCTTCCGGACTCGAAATAATATTGAATATACCTATGAATTGCCGGAAGGAAGTAATCCTTCATTCTGGGCAGTAGGCGAAACAGAGACCGTTATTTATGACCCTGCGGATCCTTCTTCTGTAAGATTATATACTTATTTCAGAATATTTGTCTGGCCTTTGGTACTGATCTCTATAGCCTTGCCATTACTGGTCGTTGGCGGAGGATATTTTGTCGCAGCTCAGTTTTTAAAATAGCCGTGATTTCACTATTTATCAATAGAAACCCTTGCGCAGAAAACTATTTTTGTAAAGTCTGTTTTACCGAAGCAAATGCCCTTACCGGAAAAGTTCCTACCCCTTTGAATTTTGGAGGAGTAGCGGTAAAAGTGATATCTTCATCAGGTAGTTTATCCAGATTACAAAGGTGTTCCACAATTAATATTTCGGCATGTAAAAGAATGGTATGTACCGGTCTGCTTTTGCCTGCTGTATCATCGATATTATGGGAATCAATGCCGACAAGTTTTACCTGACAGTCTTTAAGATATTCTGCTGCACTTTCCGTAAGGTAAGGATGGTTTTCATAATAGGTTTCAGTATTCCAGTGACGATCCCAGCCGGTATGAATGAGTATGGCTTTATTTCTGATCTCCCTGTTTCTGAAATGTTCGTCTGTGATTTCCAGTGTCTCAGAATAAGGAATCCGAAAGACTACGGCATCTAATTCAGCAAACTTTTCCAATTCTATTTCGGCTGTATCTTTTCCGTTTTCAAATCTGTGAAAAGGACAGTCGATATAAGTTCCTGTATTGGTGACCATTTCTATATTGCCGATCTGAAACTCTGTACCTTTGTCATAAAACTTTTGAGAATCCCTGCGACTTAGATAATCACAGATATGAGGGGCTGGAAGTCCTTTATAGGTGATCAGCCCTTCTTCGATGGTATGACTTAGCTCTATAAGTCTTTCCGTAGGGGAGTGTTCTTTTGCGGATTTTCTTTTGTGAGGCTCACTGAAGATCTGCTTATTCAGAATATTTACTTTGCCGGCCATAAGTAACCTAAGATCTTCAATAATATAATCTGCAAGCTCCTGATCAGTAATGTTATCGCCCATGATGTCCAGTCTGAAATCTTCCCCTTTAAGATTTCCTCCGTTTGTAAAATAAACTTCAAAATCAAATCGTACTCTTTTGTCCATAATTGAATTATTTAAAACAAAAGTGCAGAAAATCAGATCTTATTTACTTGACTTAAATCAATTTGCTTCAATTTTTTACTTCTGATGCGGCTTAATGTTTCCGGACTTATCCCCAGATAGGAGGCGATATGGAAAAGAGGAATTCTGTTTTCCGAATTGGGGAACTGTTCAAGAAAATACAGATACCGTTCAAGGGAATCATGCAACAGGAAAGAACTTTCCCTGCAGCATTTTTTGATAAACTCTTTTTTCAGGATCTGATTGAGGAGCACATGCCATTTTTGATCCTGCAATAAAAGGCGGTCAATTAAAGTTTTGGGTATAGCAATGACCTCAGATTCCTCGAGACATTGAAAATTGAGATATGTTATTTTACCGGTCAGAAAGCTTGTTAATGCGGTAAGAAAATCATTTTCAAAGAAAAATTCAGTATTGATTTCACGGTGGTCTTTAGTATAAAAACTTCTTACCAATCCTTTATTTAAAAAGAACAGATGATCCACACTTGTATTTTCTCTGATTAGAAAACTGTTATTTTTTAAAGATAGAACACGGGTTTCAGACAAAAGCATTTGCTTCTCCCTATCCGTAAGATCAAGCAAAGGATATATTGCCTTTTCAAAGAAGGTATTGAGATTAAAGTCTGACAACACTTTGATATTTTTAGTGTTACACTGAAGCAGCCATTAGGTATTTTAAAAAGGAGAGGAGTACAGATTAAGTAACTCCTCATTACCTTTTTAATGATTATTTCACCTTTTCTAAAAGATAGAGTTTAGCTCCGGAAAATGCCAGTTTGGGCATTACATTACCTTCCAGAACCATTGTTTTGTTGTTGACATCAATGACGGAAATATAGTTGTTGGAGTTGTATTCTATATAGTTTTCCTTTTCTTTAGTCAAAGGATTTTTTCCAAATTCAAGAGAATATTTTACCCAGTCTTCTTTCTCAGAACTGCAGTGTACCGGCTGAAATTTAGATTTTTTAGCCTTGAAAATAATCTGATCATAACTTTCTGTACAATCTGTACTGAATGAACTTTCCGGGTTCTGATCTTTCGAAAAATCTTCAAAAGAACCACGGTACACACCCACTACTTTCCAGGTTCCGTCTAAACGGTCTTCATCAATCTTTCCTTTAGCTTTGCTGACGGCCCAGCTAATCCCGTTCACCGTTCCTTTTACTGCCTTGTAGCTTACATTGACCGCTCCCTTTACCACTTTTGCGGCAGTGGATACTACACATGAATTTAATACAAGAACAGCTGAGGCGAGAAATATTATTTTTTTCATATTGTCAGGTTTTTTTATTTGCTGCGAAGATAATGTTTTTGAAAAAGATGGTTGGGTAATTTTTACCATCGCTTTCATTCCTTTTGATCAGATAACTCAGGTCTTTTAAAAATATAGCCGAGATCATAATATATCTTGTTTTCCTGCCTGGTTTTACCCATTGCCTGTACTTCTTCTCCCGGGAGCATCTGTTTTTTCTCCATCAGGTTTTTCTTATATTTTTCTAAGGTAGGGAGCAGATAAGATATGAAAGTGATCTGATTCTGAACATTGGCATGAATAAACATCCATTCATCAGACTTTTTATTAAAATAACAAGACAAAAAACCTCCTTGTTTTTTGGGACCGCTGTACTTCATTTTAAACCCTTTTTGGACCAAAAGGCTATCTGTATTAAGTTTGCCGGGGATGATATCATACCAGATTCCGGATGAGGTGAATGTCTGGGCAGAAGAAATACATGTTCCCGCAACAAGAGCAATACCTAACGGAACTTTTTGTCTCATTGTTACCGTTAAAAATAAGGTCAGTATATTGTTTTTCATAGCTTTCATTTAGGTGCCGGGATGTATTCCGGAATATAGGCCTTTTCTTTTCCGAGAGTTTGAATATATTCTTTGCTGTATACATTCAGACGTATGTTTGAAATCTCAATCATTTTAGAATTTTTGTTTCCTGAATGATCGTATGAGAGGATCTCTTCCTCTTTTCCATCTTTTTTAGACAGAATGTAATAGAAGTTTTTATTTTCCCAACAGCTTACTTCTTCAGATGAGCTGTCCTCAATAGGTATACGTTTGCTGTTTTTTTGTAGAAAACTCAGCAGGTTTGAAAAATCATCTTTATTTTTTGAGGCTTTACTGGCTCTTAGATACGCAAACTCTCCTTTATTGTTTTCCGCCATGTCCAAAGAAGGGAAGACTACTGTATTTACGATCGCCAAAGTATCTTTTGCTTCATCATAAGCTACTGTTTTATATTGATAGCCAAAATATTTGACCGGTTTCTTTTTTCTGCTCATCCAGTCATTGGTAGACTCAAGATAAAAGTCTGAGGGCAATCTTCCTTCTGATGCGTAGAAAGCCAACGTGTCTTTTTCAAACATAGCTGTTTCCAGGGCTTTTAATGCCGCGTTTTTATCTATCCATCTTTTTGAGATCGGTTGATAGAATCTCATTAGTCTTCTGCAATCTTGATTGGTAAAATTTTGAAACACTGAATGTTTTATCCAGTTGATCTATCAAAAGAATATCCGTATCCTGAGCCTGGCAGGAATCCAAAAACAATAATAAGACAATAAAAGGAAGTATTTTATTCTGCATGTTTTTAATTATAGCTTAAATATAAAGATAGTTCATATAATATCTTTCAAATTTTATTCACTCTATTTTAGTATTTTTTTAACTGTGGTTGGATTGGGTAAGTGTTCAGAAAAAAGAAGAAGTACCGTGCAGTAAAAATAAAGGCAACCTATTTTCCGTCTACATACCTTTTAAGATCAGAGATGCTTTTTATCTTAAGATCTTCAGCTTGTTTTCGGCGCATCATTAAGGCATATGCATTATTAAAACCAAGCGGTTTCAGCCATTGAATTCCATATTGTTTTTCAAATTCTGAGTTAACATATTGATAGGTTTTATCAGCGCTTTGGGTAACATTTTTCAGGATTTGTGGCGTAGGCTGTAAGAGGACGAGAAGCCCGGTTCCCGTGTATTCAGGGTAAAAATCAATTGCGTCATTCATTAAGGCATCAAAACAGATTTTAGTTCCTCCCAAGCCTGTTTTTGTTTCCGCTTTATAGTCCGTATATCCTTCAATAAGCATAGTATACATTTCTGCAAGAATGTATTGTTCCCCGAAGATTTTTGAACCTATTCTTACCGTTCCTGAATTTCCTTTCCGGGGATTTTTGTAGAGACCATTCTGGACTAAAAAATCCCTGGCAATCTTTTCCGGTGTCTGGTGGAGATGATCAGACCTGTAATTTAAATCGGTCATAATAGAATCATTGAATTTTCCCGCCAGCAGATTTAAAGCTTCTTCCAGTTCCGGAAATTTTTTCAGAGTTTTGGTTTTAATGATGGGAGCCGCAAAGTATGGGGGAAAGATTTTTTTATCATCATCCAGTACATAGAGATCAAAGGCCTTGATCCTCCCATCCGTAGAATAACCACTGATCAGATCCAGTTCTTTTTCATAAGCTGCTTTATACATAATGGCATCATTGACAACCAGTGGATTTACATTGAGCCCATAGACAGAACGCAGCCCGATGTCACCATCCTGTCTTCCCATGAATTCCGGGGTAAAACCTGCTTTTATTTTACGATGTGAAACAGAAGTAAGCAGATAGCCGGCTGCCATGATAACAAGAACAATCGGTGCTACATATTTCAGTTTCCGGAATACCAGATATCCCGACTTTTGTATCATAGCAATTACCTGGTCCAATAGAATAGCCAGTAATGCTGCAGGAATAGCACCCGCCAAAATCATATTGGTATTGTTAAGCGAAATACCTCCAAAGATAAATTCTCCCAAACCACCTGCTGCTACAAATGAAGCCAGGGTGGCTACCCCTACATTAATAACGGCGGCTGTCCTTATTCCGGCAATGATAACAGGCATAGCTAAAGGAAGTTTAACCTTAAAAAGCAGCTGGCTTCTGTTCATTCCCATTGCTTTGGCAGACTCAATCACAGCAGGATCTACACCTGTGATTCCAGTATATGTATTGCGGATAATAGGTAAAAGAGCATAGGTTAACAAGGCGGCAATAGCCGGTTTAGGACCGATGCCGAAAACGGGAATCATAAATCCAAGCAATGCAATACTGGGAATGGTCTGCAAAATACCGGCAATACCAAGCACAGAACCGGAAAGCCTTTTTTTTCTGGCAATCAGTATTCCTAAAGGAAGTCCTACCATGATCGCCAATAATAAAGACAGAAAGGTAAGCCCAAGATGCTGAATAATCTGGGTTATTAACTTTTCGTGCTGCTCAGCAATAAACTGCCAAAGACTCTGATGCGTCATACGGTCTGTAATTTTCTGTAATGATTAAATGCTTTGACCAGATTTTCATACAACCTTGTATGATTGTGATCTGAGCTTAATGTCTGCAGGGCATTCCAGACGCTTGTGTTTTCTGAAAGATCAGGTTCGTGATAGGAATCTTCAGTAATCAGGAAAGGGGCAATATCCTGTAAAGTGGCTACTTTATATTCCAGCAAAAGCCGGTTTTCAGCAAAAAAATTGAGGACAAAATTATTTTCAGGACGATAAAGCATTTCTTTTGGAGTACCGGTCTGAACAATTTTCCCCTGATCCATCAGACATATCCGGTGACCCAGCTCAAAAGCTTCCTGTACATCATGGGTAACCAATACTATTGTTTTGTTTTTAAGCTCTTCCAAAGATTTAAATTCTGAATGGATATCTGCTTTTGTAATATTGTCCAGGGCTCCAAAAGGTTCGTCCATCAGTAAAACCGGAGTATCGGCAATCAAAGCTCTGGCAATGCCAACCCGCTGCTGCTGTCCGCCACTTAATTCATTGGGAAACCGGGAAAGTACCTCTTCCGAAAGGTGAAGCTTAGCTAAAAGCTCGTGGGTTCTTGTTTCCGTTTTCTTTTTCTCCCATTTCAGCAGTTCAGGAACTACCGCAATATTCTGTTGGATAGTATAGTGAGGAAATAATCCGGAATGCTGCATCACAAAACCTATTCCCATTCTCAGCTCTTCAGCTTTCTGATCACGGATATTTTTGCCGTCAATAAGAATGTTTCCGGAATCTGCTTCTATAAGCCGGTTGATCATTTTAAGGGTGGTTGTTTTCCCACAGCCGCTGGTTCCTAAGAGGACGAGCATTTCCTCATCATAGGCCTGAAAAGAAATATGATCTACTGCGGTTTTTCCGTTAAAACTTTTTGAAACTGATTCAACTGTAATCATCGGCAAAAATTATTGGGCAAGTCTGATTCCTGTAAACTGCCATTTTAAATTGGTTTGAAAGAAGTTGCGGTAGGTATTTCTGCTATGGCCGGGAGGTGTAGCTTCGGAAGCACCACGTAAAACCATTTGATTGACCATAAATTTTCCATTGTATTCACCCACAGCTCCTGCTTCTTTTTTAAAATGAGGGTAGGGCAGGTAGGCCGAATTGGTCCATTCCCAGCGGTCTCCCCAATTAAAATGATCCGATGCCACTTCCCATTCTGCTTCAGTAGGAAGACGCATTCCCTTCCAGGATGCAAAAGCAGATGCTTCATAAAAGTTGATATGACACAGGATACCATTAGGATCCACTTCCTGTAATCCGTTCAATGTATAATTCATCCATTTGCCGTCTATAAAATGCCAGTACAATGGGGATTCAGCATGGCTTTGCTTCACCCAATCCCAGCCTTCGGCATGCCAGTACCTGAAATCTTTGTACCCACCAGCTTCCATAAATGTTAAATATTCACCGTTGGTCACCAGCCGGCTGGCTATTTCAAAACCGGTAAGGTAGACTTTATGCCTTCCTAACTCATTATCAAAACAAAATCCTTCTCCATGAAAACCTATTTCATAAAGGCCTTCAGGAAATCTGAGCATGTGTACATCCTCCACGTAGGGTTTTACAGTTTGCTTCTCTTTTGTATAGGCTGGAAATAGCGGATTATGTCCCAGGATATATTTAATATCAGTCATTAATAATTCCTGATGCTGCTGTTCATGGTTCAGACCCAGTTCCAATAACGGTTCAATGGTTTCCGTCATAAATCTGCTCTGAAGAAAAGCTTTCATCTGCTCATCCACATATTTCCGGTATTGATAGATATCTGAAACAGAAGGGCGGCTGAGGTTTCCCCGGTCTGTACGGATTACTCTTGCCCCAATAGTTTCGTAATAGCTGTTAAAAACAAAATTATACTGAGGATCGAAAATTTCATATTCAGGAAAATGAGGAGCCAGAATAAAAGTCTCAAAAAACCAGGTCGTATGACCGAGATGCCATTTCGGTGGGCTTACATCAACGATGGGCTGTACTACATAATCCTCGATTTCCAACGGGGCACAGATCTCTTCTGAACGTCTGCGGATATCCGTATATTTTTTCACTATATCTTTTGTGGTGATCTCTGGTGTCATGTCTTTTAGTTTTAGTGATGTAGTTTATATCGAATGCATCCAATACTTTTTTCAGATGCTTTACTTTTATTGTACCTGCCAGATACTGTCTACAAACCATTTTTTAGAATCTTTAATTTCTCCGGTTATGGCAAACCCTGATTTCTCTCCCAATGCGCTGATCTGTTCTGCAGAGAACTTCTGAGAAATTTCCATATTGATAAGTTCATGTTCTTCAAATGAAATGCTGACACTTCCAACCGTTACCTTTTGGTTTTTAAGGCTTATCAGAAAACTTCTGCAGGCCCCACTTACAGGATCATAGGTTTGGTAGTGCTGAAATTGTTCCAGATCAAAATTTCCTTCCAGTTCATTATTGATTCGTGTCAGGAGATTAAGATTAAAGGCAGCTGTAATCCCTTCTTTATCATTATAGGCATCCAAAATAATGTGAGGATTTTTTTTAAGATCAAAACCTACCAATACACGATCTTTTGAAGACAGGTTTTTATTAAGATGCAAACAAAAACTCTCAGCTTCCTCCAGGGACATATTTCCAATATTACTTCCTAAAAATAAAACCACTTTTCTCCTGTTGGATAATGAAGCCGCTTTTTGAAGCATCTCAAAATAGTCACCTTCCAGGCAGGTTACTTCCAATGCCGGAAATTGACTGTTTACTTTTTTGTCGAGTATGGAAAGGATATTCCCGGAAATATCAATGGGCATATAAGTAAAGTCAGCTCCTTTTTTTACCAAATATTCAAGTAAATAGGTAGATTTCATGGCGTCACCTGCTCCCAATTCAATCAAATCGAAAGGCTCATTTTCCGGAATGAGGAGGTCTGCAAGTTCATCGGTCTTATTTTTAAAAATATCAAGTTCACAACGGGTAAGGTAATATTTAGGCATTGCCATAATTTGCTGAAAAAGGTGATCTCCAATTTTATCGTAAAAGTATTTTGAAGATAACTTTTTGGGAGTGCTTTGTAAGCCGTTTAAAACATCCTGAAGAAAATAATCAATAGGCTCATTTTCAGTTTTAGCATGTGAATCTAACTGTACATTCATAGGTCTGATTTTGTGTGGTTTTTAGATAACTGCAATTATCTTGCCTTTCAAAACATTGAATTCCGCTGCTATTTTATTCATTTAAATATAAACAATTTTATTTTTAATAGATTGAATTTCATTGTATTTTTAAAATATGTGGTACTTTTTTCCGGAAAAAATACATGCGATTTCCTGGGTTGATTTGGAAAGTTATAGAGATAAAGAGCGCATTTGTACAGGGATTTGTAAGGGTGTTTTAATAGGGTATAGGTTGGAAAACGCAAAGCCGCAAAGGATTTTAAATAATATGGTGTTTTTAAGGCGCAAGGAAATCAAAGATTTCTGTTGGGTGTTCCGTGATTTTCACGATTAATAGATGAGTAAGATGGTCTGGGTGTGGGTTGGTTTCATCGGCAAAATCTAAATACTATTTGAAAAATTATACAGGATACAATTTTATCGGAGATAAAATCTTTGCGTCTTTGATTATTGGGCATATTAGTGTTTTTGCGCCTTTGCTTATTTAGCATGTTAATATTTTTTGCGCCTTTGCGATATACCAACTTTATTTTTAGATACTTTATAGGTTGGAAAACGCAAAGACGCAAAGAAATTTAAATAATGGCTGCTTTTAAGGCGCAAGGAAATCAGAGATTTCCGTTGGGTATTCCGTGATTTTCACGATTAATAGATGAGTAAGATGGTCTGGGTTGGTTTCATCGGCAAAATCTAAATACTATTTGAAAAATTATGGAGGATACAATTTTATCGGAGATAAAATCTTTGCGCCTTTGCTTATTTAGCATGTTAATATTTTTTGCGCCTTTGCGATATACCAACTTTATTTTTAGATACTTTATAGGTTGGAAAACGCAAAGACGCAAAGGGATTTAAATAATATGGTGTTTTTAAGGCGCAAAGAAATCAAAGATTTCTGTTGGGTGTTCCGTGATTTTCACGATTAATAGATGAGTAAGATGGTCTGGGTGTGGGTTGGTTTCATCGGCAAAATCTAAATACTATTTGAAAAATTATGGAGAATACAATTTTATCGGAGATAAAATCTTTGCGCCTTTGCTTATTTAGCATGTTAATATTTTTTGCGCCTTTGCGATATACCAACTTTATTTTGAGATTATTTTATAGGTTGGAAAATGCAAAGACGCAAAGGATTTTAAATGATATGGTGTTTTTAAGGCGCAAAGAAATCAAGGATTTCTGTTGAATATTTTAAACGCTAAGGAATAGTGATTCGAATGTTTATTGTAAGGCAGTAAAGAAGGGCGACTTTGTCGCAGAATAAGCTGTGTGAAAAAGCATCAGTTCCATTAAAATCTAGTGGTATAAAGTCAATTTATCTGAGTTGCCGGGAGAAAATTGTAACCACAAAAGTCACAAAAGTGTTAGGAACACTTTAGGAGAATGAAGTTACAAATAAACTGCTGAGAAGTTCACATAAGTTTTTGAAAATCTCTGATTTTCTTTT
>Ga0105243_10000430_pt1 | contig 43898 bp, 72 predicted proteins | sample KBSM34metaG_FD_81525 | JGI IMG/M metagenome (GOLD analysis project Ga0105243, IMG submission 81525) | Miscanthus rhizosphere microbial communities from Kellogg Biological Station, Michigan, USA - KBS M3-4 metaG | ecosystem: Host-associated > Plants > Roots > Rhizosphere > Soil | place... | reverse complement strand
GATCGATTTATGGCCAGTATTCGCGCGGTGCACCGTGCCTCCTAAGCGGGGGGCCGGCAGTTCAAATCTGCCCGGGCGCACCATTTTCATAGAGGGTTTCTCTCGGTCAGGTCACTGGCAGGTCCCCAGCTGACCCCATCTCGACCCGTCAGAAGTTGCAGGAAAGTTGCGGCGTGTCACCGGCGCTTCCTTGGGCGTCGGGGCCGATGCGCCTGGTTGAAGGCGGCGGCCGCGCGCGCGACCCCTGCGGCGACAGCGGCGTGCATGTACCGCTCGCTCGTCTTCAGGGAGGCGTGGCCGAGGTACTCCTTCACGGCTTTCAGATCGCCCGTCAGCCGATAGATCTCGGTCCCCATGGAGTGTCGGAGGTCGTAGGGGCGGATGTCTGGGAAGTCCGGGATCCCGTCGTCTGGATCCTCCCGCACGCGCGTGATGGCGGCGCCCCAGATGCGATGGAGCGTGGAGTTCGAGAAGCGGCCCCACGCGGCCTGGCGGTCCATCTCGTGCAACGCCGCGGTGCCCTTCGCGGTCAGCTTGATCACGCGGGTCGGCGTGCCTTCGCCCTTCTTCCGGCCGCGGATGATGAGGGTGCCGGCTTTCCGGTTCCAGTCCTGATTCCGATCAACGCGCTTCAGCTCGCTGTGGGCGATAGCGAGGTACGCGATCGCCTTCAGGCGCGCGCGCGACTTCGACGGCACCATGACCTTGAAGACGCGCTCCAGGAGCCTGTAGGAACGGCCGCGGGGGAGAGCGTCGGGTTCGCGGAACCGCGGCACATCCCGCAGCGGGTTCGGCGCGCTCTTACCGTCCAAGCGATGCCACAGATGCATCAAGGCCGTGCGGCGCCGGTTGCACGTGCCCGCGGTCAAGCCGCTGGCCTTCCAGTCGTTCAGTACCGTCGTCAACTCTCGGGCCTTCAAGTCTCGCCGCGGCCGTTCGGCGCCGAGGGCCTGGACCCAACACCCCAAGTCGTAGGTCCTCTGATCCAGGGTTGGCATCTCCGTCACGAGCGCAAGATAGTCGAGCACGTCGCCTTGGAGACTGCCGCTCGGCGGGAGATCGACGTCGACGCCAAGGTGGAGGGCGCGGAGCCGGGCGCGTTCGTCGTGGCGCCAATCCTTCCGGACCTTGAGCGCCGTCTCGAAGGGGAAGGACTTCGAAAAGAACTGGCCGTTGACGCGGCCGTACGCGCGCCAGCCGTTGGCCGTGCGGCGGTGGCCTTTCGGAGGTTTAGGCGGCGCGCTCATGGGGCCGAAGTGCGGGTGCTACAGTGACCTGATGCGCATACCCGTCACGATCGACCTCGACGAGGACACCCTCGCCGGCCAGGTGTCGGCCGTGATCATGAGGCGTCTGCGGTCGGCTGATCGTCTGCCGCCGGCTTCACAAGAACCCGACGCAGCCGCGCGACGAAGTCCTCCGTCGTCAGTTCCTGCGACAGCGCCCAGTGGTAATGCTGGGGCAATTCCCAGCGCGCTCGCAGATCCGCCGTCTGCTGGTCAAACTCCGCGGCGGTGAACACGCCGCGTGCTTCCAAGAGTCCGGTGAGAATCTCGACGCGGATAGACAGCGTCGTTGTCCGTTCGAGGAACAACTGCAGGATATAGCTCAAATCGTCAGGCTGTGCGTCGGCCATCGTGGTCTCTCCTCAATCCCAGCCTTGCCGTTTCGCGTAGGCCATCATGGAGGTCAGTTCCTCGGCGCAGGCCCGCGCGGCCGGCGTGACGGCGGGCCGGTCGATATACCCGTCACACTTCCGATGCCAGGCGTCTCGTTGTTCTGAAAACTGAATGAAGCGCTGATGGTCCTCGCCGCAATACAGGAAGACGATGGGGGAGCTGAGGATGGCGCCGACGACTAGGAGGATACGACCCCAACGCGGACCCGGCTTCGCGACTGGCTTGGGCGGCAGGAGGTCGCGTCGGCAGTGCTTGCACACGACCGCGGCGCTCAGAATCTCCTCCGCACAGAACGGGCATTTCTTGAGGGTTGACGTGACGGGTGCCGCGATCGTCGGCGGGCTCGCGACGGCCGCGATCGGCCGGCGGTTGTGGACGAGGTCCGCCCCGCAGTGATGGCACATGCGCGCCGCGTCCGGGATCTCCTGCGAGCAGAAGCGGCATTTCCTCACGATGGGACTTTCAACTGGCTGATGGGTGGACGAGTGGAAGCGTTACGTGTTGTCGACGACGAGGCTGAGCACGCCTTGGCGTTTCACCGGCTGACCAACATTCCGCCTCTGGGTAGGGGCGCCCTTTTTTCAATGGTGAACGGGGCGCCGATCCGTTTTTCCACGTCGGCAAATGTGAGGTTGAGCGCCGCGAGTAATCGCCACACCGTGCCTAATTCACTCGTATACGGCGCACGCTCGACCTTGCTCACGGTTGATTTATTGACGGCGGTGCCGCCAGTGCCGATTTGAAACCGGGCCGCTTCTTCGCCGAGTTTTGTCTGACTCCAGCGCCGCGCCATGCGCGACTTTCGAATCACGTCCCCGATCGTGAAATCGCTCACGTTCCAGTTATAGCGGTCTTCGGTCGGCTCGTAACCGCTTGTGGAGTCTGGCGTTATCATTTTCCTTCGTACGGCGTAAGATTACGCTTGATCGCCCTCGAAGTACTGGCGTAATCTTCCGCTCATATGCGGAAGCAAACTCCCCTGCGAAACTTGCGCCGTACCCGCACGATCAGCCAAGCGACCCTTGCCGAGCTGCTCGGCGTGAGCCAGCAGACCCTGAGCAAATTCGAAAACGGGGTGCTCGTGCCGTCGTTCGATATGCAGGCGCGCATCGCCGCGATCCTCGGCACGTCGCCTGACGAACTGTTTCCGGTGGAAGAGCGACGAGCCTCGTGAAGCCCCGCCCTGCGATGTCGAGCGCGCTCCCGCCCAAGACGCTGGTGCTGCGCGACGTCGCCGGCTATCTCGGACTCGGATCCCCTCAAGCCGCGGAACGCTGGCTCAAGGCGCATCGGGTGTTGATCTGGAAAGACAACCTCGGATACTGCCGGGCCTTCGTGCGCGACATCGACGCGGCGAATGTGCGATTGGCAGCCGAGGCGCTTGACGCACCGCGGCGGTTCAAAGAGGCGGGGTAGTCGGAAAGAAAAACGGCCGGTCGCGACCATCGAAATCGCAACCGGCCTCCCACGCAGCAACGGGTGAAGGGCCCGTCACGACATGTCGAGACAGACAGTACCAAGTCACACCGCGCGCGTCAGTCAGGGAGTTCCTGACCACACTGTTGCAGCTCATGTGCGTGCAGAACGCGCGGTCCTGGCGTTGCGCGATGCGGTCGAAGCCCGTGACGCATGGCATCGGCGCCACGACAAGCTACTCGCGGCGTTGAAGGCCGTCGTTGAGACTGACGACGACTGCCCCATGTGTGATCGCGGCAGACTTCGCAATCCACAGAAGTCGCACTGGCCGGAGTGCCCCTTCGGCCGCGCGCAAGCGGTCATCGCGAACGCCGAAGGCCTCGTATGAGCAACGACCTGAGCGGCGCCCACCGGCACGAGCGACATCTCCACAAACTGGCCTGGCTGCGCGCGCGCCCCGAGCTGCTCGTCCGCCTCCCGAGCGCGGGACAAGACGTCACGCCTGACCAGTCTGAAGCCCTCGACTCGGCCGTGCGGCAGATGAAACACGTGCGCCTCTACGCGCCGACGTCGAGCGCGGACACCGTGCGGTGGGGGATTCGGGCGTTGGTCAGCGAGCTGCGCGGGGAGGTGCTCCCTGGACCGGCTCGATCGCCGTCGTTGAAGGGGGCTACGAAGCGAGCATGAGGGAGCCGCTGTGGTGGATCTGGCTGTCGGTGTTCGCGCGGCTGTTGCTCGTGGGGGACGACTACTTCATGCAGCCCCGTGGATCGGTGCGAGATTCCGCCCGTATTGCGTCCGTGATTTGGGGCGCGTGTCGATCAATCCGGCAGGGGGCCAGGCGGTAGGAGTCGGAAAGAGTCAGAGACAGTCGGAAAGAGTAGGAGGCCGCGGACGGTTTGTGTTGGGCACAACCGCGGCCCCCCACCGGTGGAACCAGGACGGGCTGAAGGGACCCATCCGGCCATGAGTATTTTTAGCAGAACTCAGCAAGGGAGCCAAGAGTGGCTGACCACGGCGGACGTGGCCCGGAAGTTGAGGATGGCACCCCGGTCGGTTCGGCGACTCGCGGCGAACAAGGCACTCGAAGCGCGGATCACGACGCGATCCGGCCTCCGCATGTTTTGGAAGCCCGATGTGGACCGCTTCGATCACCAGCGGTCCGACGCGCGGCTTGACCGCCTGGCGATCGCGCGACCGGCGCCGGCCGGCGAACTCCGGCAACTCGCGCTCTTTGGACGGGCCCGATTGAAGCTCGTGACGTTGAGCCAGGGCGAGGCAGAGTCATGTCCGCTTGCGGACGTCCCGATGTCGGAATCGTTCCGAAAGTCGAGCGGTGTCCGATAAGGGATCTTTGGTTAACAGGATGCCCAACCCGCGCGCCAAACAACGGCTGATGACCCGCAAGGAATTCGATCACTTCGCGACCGGCGTCGTGTTGTTCGTGTCGAGCCCCTACGCGCTCGTGCCGTGCCACTGCGGCGACGTCAACTGTCACGGGTGGCGGTTTGTGGAGTCGAGGGCCGAGACCTCTGAAGGGGTGAAGTGCCCGTTCTGCGGCGTACGCCAGGACACGGTCACGAATTCGCGTCCCACGCCTTCCGGGGCCGCTATTCGACGGCGGCGGAAGTGCCTCGGGTGCCATCGTCAGTTCACGACGCACGAAGTGATCTGGCCCGGGTCCACCGATCGAGGCGCCCGCGGCCCTCGACGCGGTAGCCAAGGGCGCCCCGTACTGTGACTGGTCCACGCGCGCATAAATGATTTATGAAACCCCGTCTCCTCACCAAAGCCGACGTCGAGCAATTCCATTCCGTGGAACACACGGCCGCGGAGATCCTCTCGATCCAGGTGGCCGGGGAACGCCGCGCCCGCCTGGTGGAGGCGGTGGACAAGATGGCCGAGGCGATCGATGCGGGGCAGCTCGAGCCCCATCCCCGCGAGCTCGAGGCGCTGGCCCAGATCTGCGAGCGGCAGTTCTTGCGACCTGAAGCAGCCCGGGTCCGCCGGTGGATCACACGAGGCCCCGCAGGAGGCTCCGGCTATGTCTGAGCCGATCGAACTCCTCGAGATCCGACAGCGCTTGGCCGAGGCCCGGCAGGCCTTCGCCCTGGACGTCGACGGCCTGCTGTTGAAACTGCGGGTGTTCAGCGACGCGCTCGGTGAGGCGATCGGGGAGATCGGCCGCGAGGAGGCGTTGCACGGGTTGCATCAGTTCGTGCTCGAGAAGTTCGATCAGCGGTTGGCGCGGTCGTCGGCCGACGAGCTCGTGCGGCTCCTCGCCCTGGTCCGAGACGCGTCCCGTTTACTGAACGAGAAAGACGATCTCGGCTGGTCGGCCGATGTCGACGACTGGCAGCGTGCAGCGGCACCGTTTTTAGGCGGGGGAGGTACTACGATCTGACCCCATGAAAAGCCTGCTCGTCGCGGCGGCGCTGACGGCGGTAGCGATCTGGATCGGCCGGGTGTGGAGACGCCGGCATGAGGCGAACGATCACTCGTCGGTCAGTCCGAAGTGGCTGAACGAGAACGTCTACGACCGGCGAGGGGATGGGGCACGACGGTGACCGACGGCTATCGCGACCCCGAGGAACGAGACGAGGACGAGGACGACCCCGACCGCTGTCCTGACTGCGGCTGCGACCTGGAGACCGAGGACCACTCGGACAACTGCGATTACGACGACGAGGACGAGGACTTCATGGGGGATGGATTGCACGCATGAACAAGACGTGGAAAGAGCTGGGGCACGCGATGCAGTCGGGCGTCGCGATGAAGATGAACCTCGAGCCGTCCGAGTCGACGTCGAAGCATCTGCGCGTCGGCGTGAACGCGGCGATGTGCGATCACGCCGGGTTGGTGCGGCTCCTGATCGAGAAGGGGCTGATCACCGAGGCGGAATACGAGGCGGCGATCACCGCGGAGATGGGGCGGGAGGTCGAGCGCTACGAGGCGTGGTTGACGGAGCGCCTCGGTCGCCCGATCACGCTCGCCTGAGGTGATGCGATGCACTTGAGTGAAGCGATTCGGTTGGGCGCGCTGTTGAAGCCGCAGGCGTTTCATGGGCCGTCTGACTCCCTAATAGGAGAAGTGGCGACGTGTGCGCTCGCGGCGGCCGCCGAAGCCGTGGGCGATCCCGACCTCAACCTCTGGCGCGACTGGCGCACTCGGTGGCCGACTTCCCTTGTCATCCACCGAGTCGTCTGTCCGGATTGCGGGTCAAACGGCACGGCGTACGAGTCCGGCTCGCTCGTGGCCGTCATCGCGCATCTGAACGACGAACACCGGTGGACGCGCGGGCGGATCGCCGATTGGGTGGAAACGTGCGAGCGCCTCGAGTTCCCCGTGTCGGCCGACGCGGTACGGGAGGACGTGGCGGAACCCGTCGTTCCTCTTCGCGAATGAAGATGTTTGTTTTCCTTCTATAGCAAGAGTTCCAGGGATCCCCGTGGCGGGGCCAACACCGAGATCCCTTATGCAGATTATGCAAATTGAGGAGGAGGAGAGACTGTTCGAGCCGACGGCCGTCACCGCGAGATTGACGCCGTCGGCTCCCTAAGCGCGAATTCCAGCGCGCCCACTGACACGAGGTTGTAGTCGGGATCCCGCTCACGCCACGGCCGGTTCGTTGGGAGACGGACACCGCAGTTGAGGTTGGGAGAGCCCGGTGTGACAGAAGGGCTTTCTGATGAGGCGAGAGTTTACGAAAGTCGCCGCGGGGCGATCAAGCGGGGATTCCCTGACGGCGGCGGATGAGCTGGTCGGTGCGTCGTGAGCCAGGCCGCCGTCGACTACGTGGGGGCGTGTACGCATCCCCAGGTGAACCAGGTGGCGCGCGACGTGCTCACCGCGATCGCGCGCTTGATTCCGGAAGGGGAGACGACGACGTCACTGATTAGTATGGGAGCCCTCGCGACCCTCGCACACGTCGACCGGCGGACAGTCTGGACATGGCTCCCGGCGCTCGTGGCCATCGGGGAAGTGCGCGTCGTGGATGGTGGGCGGGGACGCAAGGCGCGCTACACCCTCGTCCATGTCGCCGGCGTCGCGCCGCCGATCGCGGCGCCGTTACCCCTGCGTGCGGACCTGCAGGCCGTGCGTCCGCGGCCCGTCGTGGCCCTACCTCTCTTCGACGACCCGCCGATCGGACGAACAGAGAGCGAAGAACTTGTGATCCCGATCACAAGTTGGGCGGCGCGCGCGATCACAAGGATCACAAGTTACCTCCAACTTGTGATCGAACTTGTGATCCGCTCGATCACAAGGATCACAAGTTGGCCGTTTGTACGATCAAATCGCGAAGAACTTGTGATCGCAACTTGTGATCCTTGTGATCCAACTTGTGATCCTGCGCCCCCCCTAGACGGTACGCGCGCGCGCGCGGTACTACTACTTAAAGAACTACTACTACCACCCGCGGCTGAGCCGCAGACGCGACCGCCGCCGGATCCCAACCCGTCGCGTTGTCGCTGGTTTCCGAAGACGCACGCTTGGTGCGCCGGCCAGCGGACGCATCTCCCGACGCCGCTGGATGAGGACTTCCGCCGCAACCTGGGCCGCCTGGCGAACGAGACCGACGCGGAGCAGCGGGCCCGCGCGTGGGTGATCTACGCGACCGAAGACGCCAAGATTCCCGCGGACGCCCGGACGTCCTTGAACGGCTTCGACCACTGGCGGCCGATCCTCGCCGCGTATCTGGCGCGCGCGGCGCCGACGCGACCGGCCGTGAATCCACGCGCGGCGCCCGCGGGGGACCTCCAGGCGCGCGCGATCGAAGAACGCCGACAGCGCCAAGGGAGCGGATTCTCATGACCTCGACGGAGACCTGCCCGATCTGTGACGAGCACATGCGCGGGTGGCGGTATCAGTACACGCCGTGGGTGGAACCGCGCGTCACGCGCTGCGCGTGCTACCACGCGCGCCGTGCCCGAGAGCGACTCGCCCACGCCGGCATTCCGGCGAAGTATCAGGCCGCGACGTTCGAGTCGTTCCAGGCCTACAACCACAGCCTCGTGGAGGCGCGACGGATCACGAAGTTCTGGGCGGATAGCTATCCAGAAATCCCACGGCGCGCGGGTGACACGGCCGGCCGCGGCCTCGTCTTGACCGGGCCGGCGGGCATCGGCAAAACGCACCTCGTCGCCGTCCTCCTCAAGCAGGTGATGACGCAGGCCGGCTGCAGCGGGCTTTTCTACACGACGAAGGATCTCTTGCGATTGATCCGCGGGAGCTACAACGCTGAGACGAAGACGACGGAAGCGCAGGTCCTCGATCCGGTCCTGACGTGCGATCTCCTCGTGCTCGACGATCTCGGCGAAGAGCGCGTGACCGAGTGGGTCGCCGAGACGATGAACACGATCGTGAATACCCGCTACAACACGTGTCGGCCGATCATCTGCACGACCAACTACGCCGACGTCGACGACCCCGACGAAATCAACGGGCTCCTCTGGCGGATCGGGTTCCGGATGCAATCCCGGTTACACGAGATGTGTGAATTCGTGGACCTGGAGGGCGCCAGCTACCGCGACCTGCCGCCGAACGGCACCGTCGCGGACCTCCGGCGACTCGAGAAACACACCCGCAAGGCCTCGCCGGTCCGGGCCCAACACCGTCGGCCGCCGACGCCCCACGACGGCAAGGCCGATCTGAAATGGTCCGGCGGCAAAGGCGGCAATCAGTGAAGGGCCTCCGGAAGCTCACGATCCGGATCGACGATCGCCTCGACGAGTTGGCGCACCGACTCGCGTCGGGCGACCTCCAGGTCGTGCGTGACCTCACACACGCGGACCCGGCGTCGATTGATCTCGACACCGTGCTCGACGTCGAGAGTCTGCAGGGGCTCGCTCGGCTCTGCGACGCGCGGCACCTGCACGTCGAAGCGGCGCGGATTCGGCGATGGTTGGGATCCCCCGAGATGCCGGACGCGGTAGATCCTGTCCCCGCGAAGAGTGTCAGCGGTGCAATGCGCGAGACCTAATCCCTGATATGGAGGCGTGTGATGGAGGAAGCAACCGAGACCGCGATCGACACCCCGCAACCAGACGACCTGACGCTCGTAGCGCTGACGCCGGCGGACAGCTGGAAACACGCGAGTGTCGTCGCGACGCTCAACCGGACGGCGAAGCGCATCCTCTACTACGAAAAGATCAAAGCCGCGGTCGAAGCGGGATACCTCATCGTCCCAAACTTTCCGATCGACGTGTTTGCGGTGCGGGTGCAACGGCATCGGCAGCCGAAGGTCACCGCCTCGTATCCGGAAAGTTCGAAGTTCGACACCAAGCCCGAACTCCTCCCGGCCGGGGAGGGTCGCTACGTGGACGACCGGCTGTTCACGCGCGACCTCTCGCATACCGAGCTGCGCGAGGGCAAAGAACGACGCGTCGGCGTCTACGTGTCGAGCGATTACGACACGGTGGATTTCCCCGTCGTCGCCGTGAAGCCAGCGATTCTGCAGGCGACGCAGCGTGCAATGGCGCTCAATATCTTCGACCAGATGGGCTCGGTGCAGAACGAGTCCGGCCGCGACCCGATCGTCGTGGGGCAGCTCCTTGATCCTCGCGGGAATGGGCGGCGGGTCACGTTCTTCGTGGCCTGGTGGTTGGACACGGCGAGTCTATGAGCCAACCCCGAGACGTTCCACGCGACACCGTCCTCTCAGAACTCTCAGAGGTCTCAGAAACCTTGGCGACGCCTGATTACTCGAGCTGGCTGACCAAACAGCAAGCCGCCGACGCGATCGGCGTCAGCACGAAGACCGTCGAACAACTGGCCAAGGACCGGAAGATCGAGCAAGCCGTCTGGCGGGCCGACAATCGCGGCATGCCGCGGGCCGTCTACCAGCCTGATGATGTCAAACGGATGGCCCAGGAACGCCGCGGAGAGGCTCCAGCGTTCGTTTTACCGGCCGGCGTGCCCCTACCGACGAACGGGAACGGTCACGGCGCCCTGACCACCTCGGGGCGATCCGGTCCGGAGGCTCAACAGGAGGTGGCGTCGAGCCTGGCGGCCTTCGCGGCCGCGTTTCATGCGCTGGTCTCTGAGAGTTCGCACAGCTCTGAGAGTTCTCAGAACTCAGAGAAGCTGTTTCTCACAGTCGACGAGGCCGCGGCGCTGCTGAACTGGACGGCCCGGGACCTACGGCGGGCGATTCGGACCGGGGAAGTGCCCTGCCGGAATAAGGAGCGGGCGGACTCGCGCACCTGGCGGATTCGGCGGAAGGATCTGGAGCAGCTCTGATGAAGACTCCGCGATGCGTCGTCTGCGGGAAGCGCGTCGACTTGTACGGCTCCGATTGGGCGGTGACGGGGCCCTGCGATCGGCCCATGGTGTTTTGTCGTCGCTGTGGCGAGCGCGTGTGTGGACAGGAGGCGTCAGCTATTCCAGCCCGTCCCGTGCGGCGGCGGATTCGACGGAAGGATCTGGAGCAGCTCTGATGGACGACGCCGTCGACGCCAGTCTGTACCTGACGTGCGACGTCTGCGGCGCACCGCTCGAAGCCTGCCGCTGTCCCGATCTCGATGCGCGACTGAAAGCGGGGCGCGCGTGGTGCGCGATGAAGTGGTGCGCGACGTGCGACAAACACTATCGGCGCTGTCGGTGCGCGGTGCCGAGCTTCACCCTGATGTACGGCGATCGGGATCTCGGGCGCGGCCCACACCGAACCGCGGGCGGCATGCTCGTGATTTCAAGGACGGAACGATGAGGATTCGGCGGAAGGATCTGGAGCAGCTCCTGATGCAAACAGGCGTGTACCGCAAGACGAAGGGTCGGACTGGTGTCGGGCTGTTCTACGAATTCGACTGCCTCTGTCGCCACCACACGACGGGTGAAGAGATGGTCGTCTACATTCCGTTACGCGTCGAGCCGGAATGGGCCGGGACTGTCCGGCACTGCGTCCTGGAGCGCATTAAATTCGAGCAGAAATTCGAGTATGTCGGGGAAGGGTTGCCGACGCGGTTTCACCCCGCGGCCTCCGCTGTCGTGCACTTCCGCTTGCAGGGACGCACGCTTTTGCGGGATGCCGACACCGCCGTCCACCTGGCCTGATGGTCACACGTTTGTCTCGCGGTGGGACGAGCAGCACGACGTGACGTGTCCGACCTGTCGCGCCGGTGGGCGGAAGGATCTGGAGCAGCTCTGATGCCAAAGGACGAAGAGTCGGGTTGGGTGGAACCGGACATCATCGTCAACGGCCGGGCGTTGACCTTCGCGGAATGCATGGCAGTGCGGGTCGCCGTCAGTAGCTTTCGGATGGGCCTGACGTCGCCGGCGATGCGCAAGGGCCTCGGCGTTGGACTGGCTGACGGGTACGACCACCACCTGGCCTGCGTCGAGCTCTTGATGCTGGTTCCGCGGTGATGCCTGACTACCGCGCCCACCTCCGCCTCCGCTTGATCGAGAGCGATGTCCCGGTATCCCTCCATGCCGGGTTGATCGAGTACTTCGCGGCGAGACGACCGACGGGATCCTTCTTGCGATCGGTGCTGGAGAATGATCTGTCCCAAGCCTGCGTCCGAGCGGACGACATCAACAAGTGGCACATCGTGGAGATCATCACGTTCCTCAACAGCACTTGTCCGGCGGAAGCGTTTGGATCACCCGAGAAGGTCACCGCCTGGCTGGCGGACACGGCGCCGGTGCCGGAGATCTTCGAGTAAGGGGTCGCTGATGCGGACGAAAGGATCGCCGCCACGCGTCGGCGACGTGGCCCGAATCCTGGCCGGCGCCCCCGTCCTGTTCCGGGGCGTCAGCACATCGCCCGTGCTTCTGCGAGGCTATCTCGATGACCTGGCCCGATGCGCTGCGGCGAACGACTGCACGTACTGTCGCCGTGCCCTTGAGGCCGCGGAGCGCGCCCTCCCCGGCCGTTCGTGTTCGCACTGCGGCGGCGCCCCATTTCGGCGGCTCTGTCAGGGCGTGGCGCCCTGCGACGGCCGGCCGCCGATACAGTAGAAGGGAGGTCCCGTCGGTCCTCGAGGTACAGGCACCAGCCCTTCACACGCCGGGGCAGCGTGTGTTCCCAGCAGCCAGTCCTGCACCGTCAAGCACCGACGGGGATTGAGGGCCGCCTGTGATCAGGCCGCCGGCTGGTCGGGATCGGGATTGTCGGGATCGTTCGCGATGCCTTCGAGTCTCGTCGCGATACGCTCGGCGTCGGCTTGCACCTCGGCGACTTCTGCCTCGCTCATCCCCGTGCCGACTTTGTCTTTCAATCGCTTGACGTCGGCGGCGATGTTGTTGGTCGTGGCGTCGATGCGCCCGAGGGCGGCTTTCACTTCAGCGGTGGCCATGGCGTTTTCTACTCCTTGAATCTGAATCGCGCGGACGTGGCTCAAGATCGCGTCGAGTCGCCGGTCCACGGGCCCAGCAACGTCGGAGGGATCGCCGAGTTCCAACAGCACCCGCGCCAGCACCAAGATCGCCCGTGTCTGCACATCGGGTTGACGCTCCCAGGTCTGCTCGAGCGCGCGAATATCGCCCAACAGTTGATGCTTGCGGAGGTCGTTCATGAGAGAGGGCCCGTGGCTGAGGGATGGCGTCGTCGATCGTCTGGGTTGCCCGTGGCCGAGGGATGTCGTCGTCGATCGGCCGGGTTGCAGACCCACCCCTCGTCCGTGTCGGGGCAGCACGCGCGATAACGATCGGCCAACCCGCGAATCTGCGTCTGGAGCTCGAGGTAGCGGCCACTCGCGCCACGGCCGCCTTCGTTCCAGGGTTTCTCCTGCTGCGGGAGTTGCGCGAGCACCTGGTAGAGCCGTCGCACCTCCGCCAGGAGGCCCTTGGGGGAGTCGGGCTCACGAAGGCTGGCTGCTGCCATACGCAGCATCACGACGCGCGCTTTCGGGTCGCCGGCAGGGCGGCTTTCGCCGGACGCGGGACGCGCACCGCGGCCCCCTTCGACGGCTTCACTTCCGCCCAAAAGGCGGGATCGCCGGTCTCGGTACTCGCCAGGATCACGGCCTCGATCAACTCCCGCGCGACCCCGGCGGCGACGAGCTGCTCGGTGAGCACGTCCTCGTTCAAGGAACTCGATCCGGCGCGGGTCTTATGTCTGACGTCGTAGCCGATACAGGTCACCAGATCACCGGGCGCGATCTCCGCGGCGATGAGCAGGGCATCGATCTCTTGCCGGAGCGCCTTCTCGTCCTTGACCACTTGCGCGAGGGAGACGATCTGCGCTTCCAGTCGACGCTGCTTGCGCACGAGCGGCGGCAACGGCTCGAGCTCTGGATAGTGGAGGTAGGTGTCTGGGACTGGGAGGGGGACAGGGGAGGTCATCAGCAGTTGCCTTCCGCCGCGCTGTGGGGATGGTCCACGCGCTCAAACAAGTGCGGCGCGAAGTGGCCCGAGAACCCCGCGATCTCGAGCATGGCGTCGGCGGTGACGTTCGTCACGAGGTAGCCGCGGCTCCCCTTGGATTCGTGGTGGAACCGGACGAACTTTCCCCGCAACGAGTGAGCCAAGGCCATCTGTTCAGGATCGGGCACGGTGGTGCGGGGAGACATCAGGCGTCGCCTCTTGGCACGGGCATGTACCGCTTGCTGGTGAAGTCCGTGATGTCGACACGCTGTGACCGAGACCGACTGTAAAGGCCTTGCGCGTAGCCGATGCAGTTGGCCGCGACGATCATCAAGCAGAGGACCAGGCCGCCGATCGGCGTGGCGGCGAGGTATTGAGCCGCGACGAAGATCAGGTACAGCGGGCCATTCCACAAAAAGAGCCGACCAAGGGTGGCGCGGGGAGCCATTTAGACGCGACTCCGCACGAACTCGACGTTCAGCCCGTCAGTGAGGATGAGCGTCTTCACGCCTTCCAGGCGGGTCCCGACGCAGGCGGCTTCCCACGACGTGCGCAGCCGTTCGCACGCGTCATGACTGATCGGACCCTCACACCGAATGATCATCAGGGTGATGTCGGTGGCCTCGCGCGTCGTCACCGGGGTCACACTGATTCCAGTGGCGCCGGCGAGCGCGGTCAACGACTGCAGGGCCTCTCGCCGATTCATTAGGTTTCGACCGTAACTTCTCTCTTGAGCAGTTCGACGGTGTTCTGGAAGGCCCGCTCCAGCAGCTCCGGCCCAAGCTTGAGCGGATACACGCTGCCGCTGCGCGCCATTCCTGCCATCACGCAGTCGGCGATGTAGTCGAGCACGTCGATGAGATTGACATCGACTGGGCACCCGTCTGGCTGCTCCAGATGGTGCCGATTCAACTTGCGATGCCGATCCCACCAGCCGGTCTGTTTGAAGCCCGTGACGAAGTCGGCGTGGAAGCCGTCGATGTCGGTGATTTTGTCAGGGTCGTGCTTTTTGGCGGCAGCCGTGAGTTCCGTCATGAAGAACCAGAGCGCCGACGAGACATCCGCGATGTGTTGCTGTGAACTGGCGAGCAGGGTGTCTTTCGTGACGTTCGCGAAGTCGCACGTGCGCGTGTCGGCGGTCGGGCTCTTGTGGATGCGAATCATCGCAGCGACTCGCGAAGGACCCGCGGTTCGTGGTGCTCAGCCATCTACTTCCGCCCCGAAAACAGGAACAGCGGCAGCCACAGCAACAGCACGCCGACGACGATCAGCGTGCTGATCATTGATTCACGCTCTCGGGATAGGACGCCTCGAGGGACGGCAGCCGACCCACACGGGCAGGGAGGTGCTTCCACCCGATCGCTTGGAGGAACTCGAGGAACCGATCCGCATCAATCCGACACGTGCAGCGCCGGGCGAGGGGGATCGTTTCGGCCTCGAGTTTCACGATCGTCCCCCCTTCGAGCGTCTTGCCGTCCGTGATGGCTCGACGAATCCACTGGGTGGACACCCCCATGAAATCGGCACAGTCGCGCGTGGTCAGCGGCTTGACGAACGGTCGCATCGGCAGGAGTCAGGATCGCATATCTCCCCCCGTCTCCCACGGCCTCGGGAGCAACAGGAGCAACGGGAGCACCTCCAGCATCGCGCCCACGGAATCTCGTCCGTACCGGCGCGCATGATGGATCCCTCAACCCGTGCGCGCAGTAGAAGGATCCTAACCCCTATGGCGGAGCGTCTCTTCGTCGTGTTCACGCTCGAGGAAGGGGCCGCGCTGACGATGCTCACGCGGCGCTCGCCGGCGGAGCGGACGCTGGCCCTCGGCCTCCTCGCCAAGATCCGCAGCGCGGTGCGCGAACAACCCCCACCCGCCGACGCGGTAGATCCCCAAGCGCCAGATCCGGGAACGCTTCCCCCGCGCGTGACGCATCGAGTCGTGCACTGACATGCCCGCCCGGCCGCCGCGGCCCTGTCCTGCGTGCGGCCGTCCCAAACGTCCCCCGGGCCGCCCGCCCCTCGACCCCGACGATCCCTCCACCCGCGTGAGCATCACGCTGCCCACCAAACAATTCGATACGTACGCCAAACGCGCCCTCAAGGACGACGTCAGCCTCCCCGAGATCATCCGCCGCGATCTCGACGAGCTGCGCCGCCGGCGTCGAGTAAAACATCACAAACCCCCCGACCCGTTCCGCGCAGCCCACACTGGACCGTGTGTAGTTCCCCGACGCGACCTGGTGCACTGATGGCGTCGGCGCAATTACGCGAACCGCCCCTCGAGATTGCCCCCCTCGTCCCTGAGACCGACAGCGGGGAGTCGGTGTGGTCGGACCGGCAGGAGCTCCCGCGCGTGACGCGGCGTCCCGCCCCCCCGCGCCTCGCACCTGATTTCCACGCGGAGCTCGTGGCATGAGTTACGACACCGTCAAACCGACCGCCCCTGTGCGCAGTGCCGACGGGCGCGTCACGCTCACGCTGGTCTACACCGGCCCTGACCTCCCGCCGATCGTCCAGCAGGTGGATCCGACCCCGGCCACGGAACCGTTCGCGGAGTGGCTGCGGGCGAAGGCGCAGAACTTCCTGGGCTATTTGAACAAGGGCCTGGCGTTTGAGGCGGCCGTCACCGATCTGATCGATCAGCCGATCGACCTGGTCACGCCGATCGCGGTCGACGCAGACGAGCAGACGGTCAGCGACTTCCGCGCGCTCTGGTTCCGCGAGTTGGAGTTGGCCGGCAGCGTGAAAGCGGGGAGCGCGAAACAAGCGGAGCTCGACGCCGCGATCGTGGCGCGGAAAGCGGCGTACGAGGCCGCGAAGTCTGAGCTGAAACCGAAACTGGACGCGATCATGCGGTCGGTGTTCTGACGTGGCCACGTACGGGTTCGAGATGCGCGGCACGTCGGGCTACGTCAGCACCGGCGCGAACCATACGTACGTCGTCGGCGAGACCTCGTCCCAGACGCGGAATGGCATCACGTTTTACTGGTCGAGTGGAGCGGTGGGCACGGCGGATCGCAATGCGACCGTGCCGCCTGGACCCGAACTCTCAGGCGTCAATTATTCAGGGCCTGGCGGCGCGACGGCCGTGTTCAGCGTCACGTTGCCGACCACGGGCCAGAAGGACATCCGCTTTGCGCTGGGCGATCCATGGAACGTCGCGTTCGCCTTGTTGAAGGTGGTCATCAAGGACAACGGCTCGACCTTGATGACCATCGGACCGCAAACGCCGACGGGCAACACGCGCGTCATTGACGCGACGGGCGCCGATATGTCGAAGGACAACTGGGCGGCGAGTAACACCGCGACACGGGTCACGTTCTCGACCACCACGTTTACGCTGGAATTGAGCGGGGCGACGTACGGGACGCTCTGCTATCTCGAGATCGCGGACGTCGGCGGGGCGGCGTTGGCGTTGTCGCGGCCCGTGTTTCTGCGGCAAGCGGTCACGCGGGCGAGCACGCATTAGGAGAGTGAATGGCCCTCTATCAAATCTACAACGGTCCCTTTCCGACGACGGCCTCGCAGGCGTGGGTGACAACCGGCACGGCTATCAAGACGATGCTGCAACTGAAAGGCGTCACCGCGGTCCGCTACAAGATCGTGGAGTGGGGCATTGACCTCGACGGCGTGGCCGCGAGCATCGTCACCTGCGAACTCCTCGAGACCGGGACGGTGTTCGGCACGGTGACGGCGAGTGCGGCCGGGGATCTCGTGGGGCTCGACGCGCACGGCCTCAGCACGACCTCGACCACCTATTTCAGTGTGGGGACGTCGGCGACCGGCTACACCTGCACCTCCGAGGGATCGATCACGGCCACACGGGTGTTGGATGCGCGCGTCCTGACCTGTCCCGCGGCGAGTGCCGGCGCCCAGTACACCAAGCAGTTTCCGCTCGGGCGCGAACCCTACTGTGATGCGGTCTCCGCACTGCGCATCCGGGTCAAGGCCAGTGTCGCGGTCAACGCGATCTGCTGGGTGACGGTCGAGGTCTAGTGGCGCTGATCAACACGGTCCACGGGCCGATCGAGGAAGCGCTTCTGTCGAAAACAGAAGGCTTCGAGTCCCGGCCCGCGGAGTTCGTGATCTGGGTCGAGTGGCGGCGCGGCGAGGAACTCGTGCGGCGGGACGCACACGTCGTGCTCAAGACACCGTCGGTCACCGCCGACGCCATCGCGGGAGGATTGTAAGTGGCAAATGCACAGGCGATGACCACGTCGTTCAAGGTCGAGATCCTGAAGGCGTATCACCAACTCGGGGCGGCGACGTTGACCTCTCGCACGTCGCTCACGTCGCCGACCACGGACACCGTGAAAGCGGCGCTCGTGCTCGCGTCTGGGACGTGTGGCGCGGCCACGACGAACCTGAGCGACATCACGGGCTCGACGGAAGTGAGCGGCACCGGGTACACCGCGGGCGGCGTGACGGTCACAAACGCCACGACCCCCTCCTCCTCGAGCACCACGGCGATCTGGACGCCGTCGGCCTCGATCGTCTACACGACCGTGACCCTCGCGACCGCCTTTGACGCGGTGCTGATCTACAACTCCAGCCAGAGCAACAAGGCCATCTCGGTCCACACCTTCGGGAGTCAGACCGTGACCGCGGGCACGTTCACCTTGACGATGCCGGCCAACGACGCCTCGAACGCGCTGATTCGCTTGGCGTAAGACCATGGCGCGCTTCGGGAGGTCCCAACCGTTTCCGTGGAAGGTCCGCCGCTTCGTCCCGGCGGCGACGGCGAACGTCTCCGTCGCCCTCTCCGGGGTGGCGGCGACGTGTGCGGCGGGACTCCTGGGCGTCGCGCTCACGCTCGGGCTCACGGGGGTCTCGAGCACCAGTGCGGTGGGGACGGTCACCCCCTCACGCACGGTGGGGATCACCGGCGTCTCGAGCACCACCGCCGGGGGCACGGTCGCCCCCTCCACGACGATCGGACTGACCGGCGTAAGCGCCACACCGGCGGTCGGGACGGTGGGCACCACGGGCGGCGATGCGGGCAACGTCACCGTCGCGATCTCTGGGGTGTCGTCCACCAGTGGGCTCGGCACGGTCACCCCCTCACGCACGGTGCCCCTCACGGGGGCCGCTGGGACGACCGCCGTCGGGACGTGTCCCCCAGGGACCGCCCTCAGTCCGTCCGGTGTCGCGGCGACCGGCAGCGTCGGCACGGTCGCCTACACCAAGACGGGCACGGTCGCCCTGACAGGGGTGTCTTCCGCAGGCGCGGTGGGCACGGTCACGGTCACGGGCGCCGTGGTGATCGCCCCGACGGCGGATTACGTGATCCAGGTCCCTGCCGACGACATCGTGATTCTCGTCCCTGCGGATGATTGGTCGATCCGGACATGAGCACGATCACGATCGTTCCAGGAGCGTTGGTCACGAAAGATCCCGCCGACGTCAAGGTCTATGAATTCGATTGGGATGCCGACAACCTGGCCGCATCGGTGACCATCGCGACGTCGGCGTTCTCGGTGTTCGTGAGTCCGACCACCGCCGATGCCCTCACGATCGACAACGCCTCGATTCTCTCAGGCTCTCGAAAGACGCAAGTGCGATTAGCAGGGGGCACCATCGGGGCCCGGTATGCGGTGAACAACCGGATCGTGACCAGTGAATCGCCGACCCAAACAAAGGAGTGTTCGTTTCAGCTGCGGATTGAGCAGCAGTGAGCGATGCCCCCAGAGAACCACGGCTCAACGCGTACCGACGGGGCTACACCAAGGCCTGGAGTAAGGCCTCGAAGCGCTTCCTTCAGCAGTACCCCTGGTGTGGGGCACGACCTGGGGGACAGCCACCCGTCATGAGTCGCTGTTACGTCGAGGGACACACGACGGTGGCCACGTTGACGGACCACATCGTCCCGCATCGCGGTGATCGCACGTTGTTCTGGGACCAGGAGCACAACTGGCAGGCGCTGTGCGAACCCTGTCACATGCGCAAGTCGCAAAGCGAGCGGTAAGCGGGCGGAGAGTGAGGGGGAGGGGGGGGGCAATCCTCCGGGACCGGGCGAACGGGAAACCGCGAGCTCGCTCGCGCACAATTTCGCGTTTTCAAAAGTTCTGTGTTTTCAAAAATTCGAGCGGGGTGAAGGTCTAAACCAATGGGTGGCCGAGGCAGCGGCGGACGGCGCACCGGATCGGGCCGCAAGCGGCAATCCGACCTCCAGCGGGCGATCGGCGGCAACGCCGGGAAGCGCGGCATCCTGCTCCAGCACCCCAGTTCCACGGCGGTGGCGCCGGTGGAGACGTTCGAGCCGCCGGCCTCGCTCACGGCCCCGCCGCAGTTGCAGGCCCTGACCGCGGCCCTCGGGTCCCTCCAGGCGGCCTGTGCAGAGGCGTGGCAGATCGCCGAGGCCCAGGCCCGGGTCGACGCGCTGGCGGCCCTGAGCCGCGAGACGGTGGCGGTCTGGCACGAGCTCGCGCCCCATGCGTTCGAGGCGCGGACCCTCACCCGGGCGACGGCGGGGGCGTTCGTGATGCTCTGCCGGGCCGTGGCGACGGAGCGGGCCTTGAGTCTGCCGGACGCCGATCACCGGGGCCTGATGGCCCGCGTGGGGACCTGGTTCAAGGACTTCGGCTTGGCGCCGCTCGGGAAGCCGATGTATGCGGCGCAGGTGGAACCGGTGGCGAATCCGCTCGATCGGTTTACGAAGAAAGCAGGCGCGTGAAGCAGCAGCCCGCGGCGCTCGATCCGGTGACCCGCTACGCGAAGGACGTCCTGGCGCTGCGGATTATTGCGTGTCGACTGGTCCGCCTGGCCTGCGCGCGGCACCTCGACGACCTCACGCGCCAGCAGGCCAAAGGTCTCGTCTGGAAGCCCGAGGAGGCGCAGGAGGCGATCGACTTTTTTCCTTCCGTGCTGTGCCTCCCGGAAGAAACCGACGCGAACGAAGACGTCGAAGCCGCGGCCGATGTCAGCCCGGAGGCCGGGACGCCGTTCGTCCTCACGCCGTTCCAACAGTTCATTGTGGGCAGTCTGTTTGGCTGGTTCGCGTCCATCACCAGCAAGAGCACCGGGGCGACCCGGCTGCAGCAACGGTTCCGGATCGCCTATTTCGAGGGCGGGAAGGGCTGCGGCAAGACGCCGATGGGCGCGGGCCTCTTGATCTTCCTGCTCGTGCGGCACGGCGTCCGAGGGGCGCAGTTATTTTGTGCCGCCGTTACGAAGGACCAGGCCAAGATCGCGTTTACCGACTGCGTCAAGATGGTCGCGGCGTCGCCGGCGCTGCAGCAGTTGATCACCGTTCTGGGGAACAACCTCTCAGTCAAAACAACCGGCTCGTTCATCCGGCCGATCTCGGCGGAGAAGCGCGGGCTCGATGGGAAGCGCGTGCAAGGGGCCGTCGTCGACGAGCTCCACGAACATCCGAGCAGCACGGTCGTCGTCAAGCTGCGCGCGGGCATCAAGGGTCGCCCGAACGCGCTGATCTTTATTCCGACGAATTCCGGGTTCGACCAGGACTCGGTGTGCTGGCAGTACCACGACTACTCGCGCCAGATCCTCGAAGGCACGGTCGTCAACGAGTCGTGGTTCGCGTTCGTCTGTCATCTCGACGCCTGCGATCGCTGCCACGCGGCGGGGAAGCTCCAGCCCTCGGACGACTGCCCGGACTGCGACGATTGGAAAGTCGAAGGCGACCACTGGCGCAAGGCGAACCCGAATCTGGGCGTGTCCCTGCCGTGGGAATACCTCCGCGAACAGGTCCGCGAGGCGATCGCCATTCCGTCGCAACGCAACATGGTGCGGCGCCTGAACTTCTGCCAGTGGACGCAGCAGCGCGACGTGTGGATCACGACGGAGGCCTGGGCCGCGTGCACGACGCCGGCGCCGGCGGGCTTTCGCGCCTCGCTCGCGGGCCGGGAATGTTTTGTCGGCATCGACCTGTCCGACAAAATCGATCTCTCGGCGGTCGTCTGCATCTTTCCGCGCGTACTTCAGCGGGAGATCCAGGCGGCCGCCGCGAGCGCGGACACGCCACCGGACCAGGACCACCCCACCATCGACTGCGCGATCGACGTGCTCCCGTTCTTCTGGATGCCCGAGAAGACGCTGTACACGCGCGCCCAGGAAGACAAGATCCCGTATCCCGATTGGGCGAGGGACGGCTTTGTGACCACCACCCCCGGCAGCCTCATCGACCACGACGCGATCGTGGAGTTCATCATCGCGGTGCTCGCGGTGGAGTTCCGCATCCGGGGGATCGGCATCGACCAGGCGGGCGCCGCCGGCGTCGTGTCGAAACTCAAACGCCAGTTCGGCGAGGAGCTCGTGGACGAGGTCCCGCAAGGGTTCCGCCGTCTCTCAGAACCCAGCAAGCTCACCGAAGCCTTGATCATCACGGTCAACGTCACGCACGACGGGAATCCGTGCATGGCCTGGACGATCTCGAACTTGGGCAAGGAAGAGAACACCTGGCGGGAAATCCGGCCCGTGAAGATCGACCAACGGAAACGCATCGACGGCGGCGTGGCCCTGATCGACGCGGTGGCCAAGATGACGGCGTCGCCGGCGGCGGAACGATCGGTCTACGAGTCGCGCGGGGCGCTGGTGTTCTGATGGCGAAGACCGTGCGCACCCCTCCGGTCTGTGGCGACTGCCAGTGGTGGACGGCGTACGAAGGCGTGGCCGACTGGGGCCGGTGCCGACGCAGTGCGGACACCCCGGACACCCGGACCGATCGGCGGTTCGTCGTGCGGGCGAACGTCGAAGGGATCGTGCTCTCGACGCGGGCGGATTTCGGCTGCACCCAGTGGGAGCGGAAGGACTAGATGGCGACCGTGTCGATTCGGCGGCATCCGTGGGCGGCGCTCGCGCAGGCGTGGCGCGGGATCTGGTCGGGGCCGATCACCTCGAGCTCGCCGGAGCTCGCGCGGTTGTGGGCGGCCCCGTCGACCAGCACCGGGGTGCATGTCAGTGAGCAGACGGCGCTGGCGTACGCCCCGCTGTTCGCGTGCGTGCGCAACATCAGTGAAGACGTGGCCTCCGCGCCGTTGATCCTCTACAAACGGGACGCAGACGGCGACAAAACGCGCTACACCGACTCCAAACTCTACCGCCTGCTACACGATGAGCCGAACCCGGAGATGTCCTCGATGGTGTTTCGGCAGACGGTGACCGCGCACGCGCTGACCTGGGGGAATGGCTACGCGGAGATTGAACGGGATGGCCAGGGCCGGCCGTTCCACTTGTGGCCACTGACGCCGGACCGGGTGATGCCGTACCGCGACAGCGTCACGGGCCGCGTCTGGTATCGCGTGGCGGGCTACAGCGGGGGCGATGTGTCGATTCCGGCCGCTGACATGCTCCACGTGCCGGGGTTGGGCTACGACGGCTTGCTGGGCTATTCCGTGGTCGCGAAGGCGCGCGAGAGTGTGGGGCTCGGCTTGGCGACGGAGCGGTTTGGCGGGACGTTCTTCGGCAACGGCAGCAGCTTCGGCGGCGTGTTCGAGCACCCCGGGACGATGACGACGGCGGCGCAGAAGAATTTCAAGGAGTCGATCGCGGCGTCGCATACCGGCGTCGAACGGGCGCATCGGTTCCTGATCGTGGAAGAAGGGATGAAATACCAGCGGCTGGGGATCCCGCCGAATGATGCCCAGTTTCTCGAGACGCGCATGTTCCAGCTCGAGGAGCAGTGCCGCTGGTTCCGGATGCCACCCCACAAGATCCAACACCTGCTGCGCTCGACCAACAACAACATCGAGCACCAGGGCATCGAGTACTACACCGACACCTTGCGGCCGTGGTTCGTGCGCTGGGAGCAGGAGATCAACCGCAAGCTGGTGTCTCCCCTCGAACGGAGGTTCCAGTTCGCCGAACACCTGATCGACGGCGTGTTGCGCGGGGACATCCAGAGCCGATACGCCGCCTACGCGGTGGGGCGTCAGTGGGGCTGGCTGTCGGCCAACAACATCTGCGAGAAAGAAAACATGAACAAGCTCCCCGGGACGTCCGGGGACATCTACCTCGTGCCGCTGAACATGACGCCGGCCGACCGGATCAACGACGTGATCGACGCGCAGGTGCGGCCACCCCCGGCACCCGTGGCGCCGAAGGACGACCCGCCGAAGGATGACCAGTCGACGACGGACGAAGTCAACGCCGCCGAGATGATCGCGGAGATCCGGAAGGCGATCGCGGCCGCGGAGGAACGGGCCGAGGCCTACGTGGAGAAGGTGGCGCAGGCGCAGGCCGCCGCTGAGAGCAGCATCATGCTGGCTAGCGCGAAGGTCCACGAAGAAGAGGCGCGAACGCTGGCCGCCGCGCATGCCGCCGCTATTCAGGAAGTGAACACTCTGCGGTCGGCGTTGCTACTGGCGCAGGAACAGGCCGCTCGTTCACAGACTGAACGAGAGGCGGCGGACGCAGCGCGGGCAGCCGCGGAGCAGGAGGCGACGGCCGTCAGGATCGATGCGGGGGCGGTCATCGTGGAGCGCGACGAGGCGGTGAAGCGGGCCACCGATGCCGAGCGCGCGGTGGTGGATGCTCGCGAAGAACATGCTTTTCAGGCGCGCATCGAGGCCGCGATTCGCGAGGTGGATAACAAAGCTGAGCGCGTCAGGCTCGAAGGCCTCGTCACGGAGGCCCTCGCGAAAGAAGCCGAGACCGCACGGACGCTGGCCGAGCGGGAAGCGCATACCACGAAGGCCTTGGCCGACTTCGCGGACCGGGAAGCCGCGTCTGTCGTGCTGACCACGGCGAACGGGGAGGCCATCACGCGGTTGGAATCCGAGGTGACGGCCCAACGCGAGCGTGAGCGGGTGCGGATGCAGGGCGTGATCGGGGCGCACCGGAGTCTGATCGCCGATGCCATGGGCCGGATGATCCGGCGGGAAACCGAGAAGGCCCGACGAGCCCAGGCCACGCCCGAGAAGATGCGCGCGTGGGTGGAGGCCTTCTACCCGAGCCACGTCGACATCGTCAGGGCGGCGCTCTTGCCGGCGATCCGGACCCATCTGGCGTGGCAACAGTCCGAGGAGGACCCGAGCACACTGGCCGGCGAGTTGGCCAAGGCGCACGTGACGGAGTCGATCCGGCAACTGCGCGCCGCGCTCGACAGCGAACCGGAGGACTACGCCGAGTCGTTGGAAACCCTATTGCGGCGGTGGGAACTGGAACGGTCAGACGCCATCGCCGATCAGATTCTGAGGGAAGAGGTCAGCCATGCCACCACTCACCGGTGAGATCGAACGCCGCCACACCGGGGAGATTCGGATGGATCCCTCCGGCGATCGGAAGCTGCGCGGCTACGCGATTCGGTTTCATGACCTGTCGCAAGACTTGGGCGGGTTCAAGGAGCGGATTCTGCCCGAGGCGATCGATCGGACGCTGTCCGAGGCCTTGGATGTGCGCGCGCTCGTCGACCACGACAGCTCAAAGATCATCGGCCGCACGCGAGCGGGCACGCTGAGCCTGAAGAAGGACAGCAAGGGCCTGCGCGTGGAGATCGACCCCCCGAACACGACGGCGGCGCGGGACATCCTCGAGTCCGTGGCGCGCGGGGACGTATCGGGGATGTCGTTTGCCTTCCGGGTCATGGAGGACGACTGGCATATGGAGGACGACCTGCCGGTCCGCGAGGTGATCGACATGCGCGTGTCGGAAGTCTCGATCGTGTCGTTCCCGGCGTATCCCTCGACGGATGTGCAGGTCGCGCAGCGGGCGCTCAGTCAGTTCAGGCAGGCGCAGCGCGGGATGTCGATCGACTTCGCGCGAAAGATCCATCTGACGCGGATGGCGCGGTGAGCGTGGACGACACCCCCTCGTGGGTCGATCGCTTCTTCATCTGGTTGCGTGAGAAAGCGGAGCGGTGAGCTACAAGGTCGTCCTCGGCTGCGAGCGCAAGTGGGCCTCCGTGTGTGTCCCGCGGGACATCAGCCTGAGTGAGGCGGTCGACGCGGCCATCGGGAAGGATGACGTCACGGTGCTGGCGTTCTGTCCGGAGATGGGACGTGAGTTCGTGGAGCAGGCGTGGGCCCGCTACCGCCGACAGTTCTACATCGGCACGATTGAGCCGATGCCGTCGTGAAGGCGCCGCCAGCCACTATCTCGCAGGACATTCTCGACGACATCGCGCACGCCCAGCAGCTCTACGACGACGGCGACTGGGACGGGGCCGAGCCGATTGTCCGCAAGCTGCTGCGCCACGGCTTCGCCCAGCCGATCACGTACGACGCCCTGGCCTCCATCCTCCAATTCCAAGGGAACAAGATGGACCTGGCCCTCGACTGCTACCGGAAGGCCCTGGCGATCGATCCGTCGTACATCGAGGCGCTGAACCGGTTGATCCTCGTGCTCGATGTGCTGCCCGACACCACGGCGAAGCAGGCGCAGAAACAGCGGCAGAAGTGGTGGGCACAGTTCGGTGAGCCGCTCTACAGGGACCGGCGGCCGCATGACAACGACAAGGACCCCGACCGGCCGCTGCGGGTGGGCTACGTCTCCGGGGACTACATCTTCCACAGCGCGGCCGCCGTGTTCCATCGCGTCGTCACGCGGCATTCAGACGCGGTCCTGCCGTTCTTCTACAGCGCGACCCCGCACGACAAGTACCACAGCATCACGAACACCTACCGGGCGCTGCCTGGCTGGCGAGACTGCGTCGGGCGGCCTGATTGGGCCGTGGCGGACTTGATCCGCCGGGACGCGATCGACATCTTGGTGGACCTGAGCGGGTACACGGCCTACAACCAGCTCCAAGTCTTCGCGATGAAGCCGGCGCCGATTCAGTTGACCGGGTGGGGCTACGCGACGGGGGTTGGGTGGCCCGCGATGGACGGCTTGCTGTCCGATGCCATCGTGATCCCGCCCGAGCGCCGCCACGAGCACATCGAACGGATTGTGGAGCTGCCCTGCATCATCACCTACGAGGGCCCGGCGGAGCTGCCAGGGCCGAACCCTGCGCCCTGTCTGACGGGGCCGCCGGTCTTCGGAGCCTTTCATCGCAGCTTGAAGATCAACGACGAGGTCCTGGCGGTCTGGCTGCAGCTCCTGCAGCGCGTGCCCGACGCGCGGCTAATTCTCAAGTCGCAGTACTGCCAGAGCTTTGTTGACTGGATGCGCCGACGGTTGGCGCCGGTGATCGACCGCGTGGACATCCTCGGATCCACCGGCCACGAGGAGCACATGCTGATGTTTCAGCAGGTGGATCTGTTCCTCGACACGTGGCCGCAGACGGGCGGGGTCACGACCTGTGAAGCCGCCTGGATGGGCGTGCCCACGGTGACGTTGACCGGGCCGCGGGTGATTCAGCGGACCTCCCACAGCATCAACCACGTGTTGGGGCTGGACGCCTTCATCACGGAGACGCCTGAGCAGTACATCGAGAAGGCGGCCTCCTGCGTGACCGGTTGGCGCTCCGAACTGAACGATCTGCGGCAGGATCTGCGGCGGATTTTCCAGGCGTCGCCGATCATGGCGGGCTACACGGAGGCGGTGGAAGCGGCCTACCGTCAGCTCTGGCGGGCGTGGTGCGCAAAGCCGGTCAGCCTGCAGGACGCGCGGCAGCGGCTCGCCATGGTGCTGGCTTCACGAGGGCCACAATCGAAAATTAGGAGGCACCATCCAAACGTGCCACACTGATCGGTACACATCTGAGCCCCGGCGCCGTGTTGGCTACCTGACACGGATCCGGCGGCGACAACAGTTCGGCAGCCTCCTGGCCATCTAGGGCGCCTCCGACACGCGAACTCGTCAACACGAGCTTCGCCTGTTGGCAGGCGCCCGTTCCATTTCAGGTCGTTCCCTCAGGCAAGCAGCAGAGGGCACGACATGACCATCACCGAATTGCTCGAGAAAAAGGGACGGCTGGCGAACGAAGCGCAGCAGATCCTCGACGCCGCGGCGACCGACAAACGCGAGGTCCTCCGCGAGGAGGAAGAGAAGAAGTTCAACGACCTCCACAAAGACATCGAGCAGCTCACCAAGACGGTGGGGCTGATGAAGCGTCAGGCCGACACGATGGCCGAGCTCGAGGCGTCGGACGGACGGCGATCGGAAGCGGCCGCCCCGAGCAACGGCGAGACCCGCGGGTCGACCAGCTACGAGTCCCGGCTCGTGCAGGGCCGGCGCGATCACGAAGACGCCCTCCGTGCCTGGGGGCTCAAAGCGACCGACGTCGCGCCCAACGAGCGCCAGTTGGCGGCGGCCAAGCGCGTGGGGCTCGACGTGACCTCGAAGATCCTGACGATGCACCTGCCGGAGCGCCCGTTGCGGTCTCTCCGCCGTGAGGATCGGCGCCAGTGGGAGGACGAGCTCCGCGCGCTCGGCGGCCCGCAGTCCTCGACGGCCGGCGGCGGCTACACCATCCAGGACGCGATGATGCGTGAGCTGGAAGTGGCCATGCTGTCGTTTGGCGGCATGCGCGAAGTCGCGACGGTCCTCCGCACCGACACCGGCGGCCCGCTGCCGATCCCGACCTGCGACGACACGTCGAACGTGGGCGCGATCCTCGTCGAGAACACGACGGCCGCGGCCCAGGATGTCGCGTTCGGCCAGCTGGTGCTCGACGCCTACAAGTACTCGAGCAAGTACGTCCTGGTCTCCGTCGAGCTCCTGCAGGACAACTCGATCAACCTGCCGCAGTTCCTCGGCTCGGCGCTCGGCACGCGCATCGGGCGCATCACCAACACGCATTTCACGACCGGCACCGGCACCGGCCGCCCGAACGGGATCGTCGTCGCCGCGACGGCCACCCAAGTCGCGACCGGATCGACCACCACGATCACCCTGGCGCAGCTGATCACGGCGTATCACGCCGTCGATCCGAGCTACCGGCGCAACGCCAAGTGGATGTGGGCGGATTCCACCCTCGCGAAGCTGAAACAGATCAACGACTCGCAGGGTCGTCCCATCTGGCTGCCTGGCCTCGTCGACGGGGCGCCCGACACGTTCATGGGCAGCCCGTACGTGATCAATCAGGACATGGCGGCGATGACCGCGACCAGCAAGCCGATCATCTTCGGCGACCTGAGCAAGTACCTCATTCGCGACGTGCGGGACGTGACCCTCCTCCGCCTCGACGAACGCTTCGCCGAGTACCACCAGGTCGCGTTCCTGGCCTTCTCCCGAACGGACGGGGACTTGCTCGACGCGGGCACGCACCCGGTCCGCGCGATCCAGATGGCGGCCACGTAGGACGACCACCACCCGGCGAGGCGGCCGACGTATAGCCGACCGTCTCGTTGTTCTTGTCTCCCCGCGCGCACGAGGACTCACCTATGCCCGAAACGGTCTCGCTGTACGCGATCGGCGTCTGGTGCTGCGTCGGATTCTTCACCGGCGCGGGCTGGAGTCTGGGCGCGTGGGTGATCGGCCGACTGCTCCGATGACCCTGTTTCTCTCTGGAGGGACGCGATGAAGGAATACCACCTCAATCCCAACACGATCCCGACCGTGTCGACGGGAGCGCCGCTCGGCGTCGCGCCGGGCCCGGATGTCCCGGGCTCGACGCTCGCACCCGAAGTCCCGATCGCCAACCCGGGCGACGGTAGCACCGCGAACGTCACCAAACCCGTGCCGGCATTCGAACAGCCCGGCGATCCGCATCGGCCCTAACTAACCGCGTTCGTCCACCCACACACACAGGAGCGCACCACCATGAGCGACACCACAGGCGACAAGGGGCCGAAAGGCCCGGCGGGTCCGGCAGGTCCGAAGGGACCAGCAGGCGGCGAGGGGCCCAAGGGCGGCGACGGGCCGAAGGGACCGGCTGGCGACAAGTAACGCGATCCGAGGCGGGATGCCCTGGGGTGTCCCGCCGTTCTCCTGTGTCGTCCGGCGTCCAGCAGAAGGGAGTCTCCATGACGGTCCTCGAACAACTCGTCCGCCGACAGGCCAAGCGCATCACGCGCGATGGCGTGCCGGTGCTCTGCACGGATGGTGATCCCGTCCTGCTCGCGGCGTTCGCGCATCTCGGCTGGTCGGATCCCCGCGAGGACGTGCCCGATCCGCCCGCGGCCGTCGCCGTGCAGGAAGCCGCCACCGTCCGTGACGCCGAACGCGCCGTCCTGCCGCCCGCGAAAGGCCACACGACGAAAGGCTCCAGCCGGTGACCAGCCTCGACGGCGTGGGCTGCGAATGGGTGTTGACCACGCCGCCCGCGATCGAACCGATCACGCTCCGGCAGGCGAAGGCGCAGTGCCGGATTGATCTCGACGACGAGAACGCGCTGCTCGACGGCTACATCGTCGCTGCCCGGCAAGCGGCGGAGGCGCGGCTCGCGCGGGGCCTCCTGACGCAGACCTGGACCCTGACGGTGCCGTCCTTTGCGGAGCGGATCTGGTTGCCGATGGCGGCGCCGCTCCAGAGCATCACGTCCATCACGTACTACGACGCGAACGGCGCCCAGCAGACCCTGGCGACCACGGCCTACACGGTGGACACGACGAGCCGGCCGGGCAGCGTCGTCCGCGCGGCGAATCAGACGTGGCCGTCGGTGCAATCCGATCGGCGGGTCGCGGCGGTCGCGATCACCTACGTGGTCGGCTGGACGAGCGCGGACCTGGTGCCCGAACGCATCAAGCAGGGGTGCCGGTTGTACATCGGCGCGTGCGATGCCGATCGGGATGGGTTCACGAAGGGCGCGGACCAGGCGCGATCGGCCGCGCAGGCCTGTTGGGATGACGTCGTCTACTGGAAACCCCCGCAGGACGAGGGGGGCGCCTGATGGCGATGCTGGCGGGTCAGAAGCGGCACCGCGTCACGCTCGAGACCCCCGACGTCACCACACCGGACGGGGACGGCGGCTACACGCAGACGTACGTGGTGCTGTGCCGGCGGATTGCGGCGTGCGTCCAGCCCGCGACGGCCCGGTCGCTCGAGCAGCTCGTGGCGAGCACCCTCGCGTCGACCGCGACCCACCTCGTCACGATCGGCTACCGCACCGGCGTCACGACGAAGACGCGCGTCACGTATCACGACGGCGCCACGGATCGCACGCTCTACGTGAGTGGCACCTGTGACCCCGACGAAGGGCATCGCGACCTCGTCCTGGCCTGCGACGAGGCGGTGGCGTAGTGGGGGCCGTCGTCTGGACCGGCCTCGCGGAGTATCGCGCCGAGCTGCAGGCGCTGCCGACGGCCTGTACGGGCGAGGCCGCGAAGGTGATCGAAGGGGAAGTCAACGGCGCCTACGTCGCGGTCGCCCAAGTCTATGGGGCGCATCGGCACACCGGCACCCTGCGGAAACGGCTGCAGATCGTGCCGTTGAAAGTCAGTGGCAACCTCACCACGGGCCGCGAGCTCAAAAGCGGGTCCCCGATCGCGTGGCTGTTCGACAACGGCTCGCAAGCGCGGCACTGGGCCAGCGGGAAGAACACCGGCACGATGTGGGGGAAGACCCCGCCGACGCACATCTTCGCGCGCTCGGTCGGACGGGCGCGGCGGAACGTGACGAATCTCCTGAAGGCGATGGTCCTGCGACGCGGGGCCACGACGGTGACGGGCGATGGCGGATAGCTCCGAGATCGACGGGGCGCTCGTCTCCAAGCTGTTGGCGGATGCCACGCTCACGGCGCTCTTGCCGGATGGCTGGTACTTCAATCAAGCGCGCGCCGGGGCGCAACGCTTTGGGATCGTCTCGCTCATCGACGAGCACGACCAGGCGGTGTTCCAAGCGCGCGGACTCGAAGTGGCGCGCTACCTCGTGAAGGCGGTCGTGTTGACCTCGACGGGCGGCGACATCAAGGCCGCAGCGAAGCAGATTGACACCCTCCTCGATGGCGGAGCGCTCACGGCGACAGGCTACGCCGCCATGACGATGGCGCGGGAATCGCGCGTGCGGATGACCGAGGTGGACGAGGTCGATGCGTCCATCCGGTGGCAGCACCGCGGCGGGGAGTACGGCGTGATGGCCTCGCCGCAACCCTTGCTCATTGGCGTGTATCCGGGGGCGTTCAATCCGGCGGCGACGACCAATCAACTCCTGACCGTGTCGCTCTGGTTCGACGCGCCGCTGATGATGACGGGGACGGCGCCGGTCACCGTCGTGGCCGTCTCCTCCAATCTGGGCCTCCACGCGAGCGTGACCCTCACGCTGGATGTGCCGAATAGTGCCCTCGTGGCGGATGAGAGCCTGTGGATCTACGGCAAAGGACAGCTGACGTTTTCCGCGGTGGCCGATCTCACGGGCTGTTCGGGGATGACGTTTACGTTCAGTTCGTTGTCCGCGCGGAGCGGCTGGAGCCAGGTGTGTGATCTCTCGGGGGCCGCGATCGGCGACACGCTGTTGTCGTTCGTCAAGGTCATCACGGTGGCCTGATGCAACGGCCCCCCACCCTCACCATCGCGATCCCCACGCTCGGACGGCTGCCTGGCCTGCGCCACACGCTCGACTCGATCGCGCGACAGGCGCTGATCGACGGAGACAGGGTCCTCGTGGTGCTGGACCGGTTCGAGCAGGGGCCCCGGCCGGACATCCAGGCGCTCGTCGAGAGCTACGGTTCCTGCTTCGCGTATCACGAATTCGACGGGGGCACGCACTTCTACGGCAACCCGCAGCTGAATCACGCGATGACCCTCGCGCGGACGGACTTCTTCTGTGCGCTCGGCGATGACGACGTCTATGTCGACGGCGCGTTCGAGCGGCTGCGACCCCAACTGCAGGCGGGACGCGCCGCGCTGGTCAAGTTCCTCAGCCCGCCGTTTGAGGGGCAGCGGTTCGTGCTGTGGGACGAGCCGATCCTCCGGGTGCGCCATATCTCGGGCAGCTGTCTCGTCGCCCCGGTGGCCTGCCTCCTGCCGGTCAGCGCCGACCATCGCGTCGAGGTGGACTTCGACTGGAACGTGGACGTGATCGCGAAGACGGGACAGGAGCCGGTCTGGGTGGACGACGTGCTGGTGCTCGCGCGGCCGCGGCTGGTGGGCGGCGAGCCGGTGCGGCACCTGCGCGACATGCCGCTCGGCTTGAAGGTGCTGCTTCTGCACCCCGGTGCGAGTTGGTCGACCGCGGATGTCGCGACGGGGCTGCGGTATGGGCTCGTGCATCACGGCGTCGAGGTGATCGACTACCGGCTCGATGGCCGCATTCCACGGGCGGAGAAGTGGCTGCGCACGGCGTGGAAGGTCGCGCGGAAAACCGATCCGGCTTTTGAAAAGCCCAACAGCGCCGACGTGTTCTACCAGGCGGGGATCGGGGCGCTCGAGATGGCCTTGCGGCACCAGGTCGATGCCGTCCTCGTGGTCAGCGGGATGTACCTGCACATGGACGTCCTGGTGCTGATGCGGCGGGCGGGCCTGCGGGTGACGGTGCTGTTCACGGAGTCGCCGTACGACGCCCAAGAGTTGACGATGGCTGCGCTCGTGGATGGCTGCTGGACGAACGAACGGTCCGCGGTGCCGGCCTTCCGGGCGGTGAATCCCCGCAGTGGCTATCTGCCGCATGCGTGGCACCCGGAACGCCATCAGCCAGGACCCCAGGCGGGCGATGCGGCGGTCCCGGCGCATGACGTGGTGTTCGTCGGCTCGGCCTTCGAGGAGCGGATCGCGTGGCTGTCGGCGATCGACTGGACGGGGATCGACTTCGGGTTGTACGGCCAGTGGAAACCGCTGCAGCACCATCGCTTGCGGAAATACGTCCGCCACGACGTGCCGATCTCGAACGCGACGACCGCGGCGCTCTACCGGCGGGCCAAGGTCGGGCTCAACCTGTACCGGACCTCGCGCGGGTGGGGCAAGCGGGCGCCGCAGATCGAACACGCCGAGTCGCTGAACCCACGCGCCTACGAGCTCGCGGCGTGCGGGGCGTTTCATCTGTCGACACCGCGGGCAGAAGTCACTGAGGTCTTCGGCGAGCTGGTGCCGACGGTGCAGACCCCGTCCGAGGCGGGCCCGCTGATCCGGTCGTGGCTGGCGGATGACGACGGACGGGCGCGGGTGGCCGCGCACTTACCGGCCCGTGTGGCCGAGATGTCATGGGTGGCCAGGGCCGCCCGTGTAATTGGGGATCTCCAAGGGCTCGTGAATCAGGGGGCAGCACATGGCACGGACAGCAGGCAAGGGCGGCAAAGTCTTCGCATCGCCGAACGGCACCGGGGTGGCGGTGGCGATCGGCAACCTCACCAAGTGGACGCTGAATCGGGACACGGATCTCATTCCGGTGACGGCGTTTGGCGATCTGAACAAAACGTACGTGCAGGGGTTGCCTGATCTCAAGGGCACCCTCTCGGGCTTCTGGGATACGAGCACGGACCCGTTGTACACCGCGGGCATCTCGACGGACGGGACGAAGCTGTATCTCTACGCGGATTTCACCAACACGCCGACCGCGTACGACTACGGACCGGCGTGGCTCAACACGTCGATCGATGTCGACGTGAACGGCGCGGTGACGATGGCGGGCTCGTTCGCGGCGTCCTCGAGCTGGGGCCACAAGCCGTAACGGATGGAGCCGCAGCCCGAGCCGCAGCCGGAACGGAACACGTACCACATCCGAGGCGCGGCCGCGGAAGTCCGCTGGGGCTTCCGCCTGGCCGCGACCCTCGGGCCGTGGACGGTGGACGGGCTGCCGGGGGCGTGGACGTTCTCGGCGGTGGTGCTCGAACACGACGACTTCAGGGTCTCGCAGCGGCCGTTGACAGTCGTGACACCCAATGGCTGGCGCTGGCCAGTCACCACGCTGCAGATCGCGGGCACGACGCTGACGGCGTCGGTGTCGCCGCAGGAGTCTTGCGATGTCCTCCCTGTTTGCTCGACCTGACACCCTCGACCTGACGATCGCCAGCGGCGGCGGTCACACCCTCACGGTCAAACGGCGCTTGAATGCGGCGGAGAGTCGCAAGATGCGCGCCATGCAGGAGATGCCCACGCTGGCGGCCCCCGCCGTGGTCATGGCCTATTTGGTCGAGTGGACGCTGGTGGATGACGCCGGCCACCGCGTCCCTATCGACACCGATCAGCGTCTAGCGCAGGCGCTCGATGCCCTCGACGAAGACGTCTTCGATGAACTCTTCGCGGTGGTCTCGGCCCATCAGCAGGCGATGCAGGCGGAGCGGGCCGCGGAAAAAAACATCCACGATGGCAAGAAGAACAAGTCAGCGATCTCGCCATCGCCCTCCGAACCGGCTGGCCTGTCCGTGATGTGCGCGACCTAGACGAAGACGACTATCAGCTGCTCGTGCAGCTGTTGCAGCAACCGAGTAGGACCGACTAATGGCGATCTCCGCAAAATTCGAGGCCGACTTCAGCCAGTTCAAGGCCGCTGTGGACGCAGCGAATCGATCGCTGAAGGACCTTGAGGATGGGGGTGGCAAGGCTGGCACGGCGGTGAACCGGATGGTCGATGACGCGAATGGCGCCGCCGGCGCCTATGCGGGACTCGGTTCGGCGGTTCGCGGATTGGCGACCGATCTCCTGGCGATGGTGACGGCGCGCGCCGCGTTCAACTTTGTCAAGTCCGTCATCGACGACGCGTCCGCCCTGAAAGACCTGAGTCAACAGACGCACATCAACGTCGAGGAGCTGCAGGTCCTGGCCGGCGCCATGTCGGAATTTGGGGTGGACGCGGACACGCTCGGGAAAGGGTTGTTCAAGCTGTCGCGCGGGATTGCCGGGGGGGACGACTCCGTCACGCACGGGCTCCACCTCATGGGGATGTCGCTGAAGGACGTCGAAGGGTTACAGGGCGAAGAGCTGTTCCTGAAGATCATGTCCGGGCTGGCGACCTTACAAGGGGGGCTCCGGGACACGGCCGGCGCGGAGTTGTTCGGCGGGAAACTCGGCGCCGCGATGGCGGGGGCGTCCGAAGGGATTAAGGACGCGATCGAGAAGTGGCGCAAGCTCAACCAGGTGGCCAGCACGGAATCGGTCGAGGCGATGGACGAGTTCAGCGAGTCCATCGCGCGCGCGAACAAGAACCTCTCCTCGATGGCCGCGAACATCATCGGGCCGGCGGCGGGAGGCTTCAACGTCCTGTATGACGCGGTCAATAAAGGCGTGTCGAAGTGGGACATCTTCGTCGCCATGACGAAGGACTTTGCGTACAGCACCCTGCCCGGCGTCGGACAAAATGCGTCCAATCTCGCGACGGTCCTCGATCACCTCAATCAACAAACCGAGACGAACACGGTCGCCACGCACGCGAACGCAGCGGGCCACACCGCCGTCGCCAAGGCGGTGGACACGCGCACGCAGGCGCAGAAGTTCATGGCGGCGTTGGAGGCAGACGCGGCCGTGACGCTCGATGCCGCGCAGATCAAGGACCTGGAACACCTCCGAGACATTGGCGCGCTCAACGCGAAGAATGCCGAAGGGATCGGCGTCAGCGGCGCGCAGTACGCGAAATATACCGCGCAAGTCGAGACGGCCAAGAAGGCCGTCGTGGACCTCGCGAAGGCCCACGCGGACATGGATGCCATCTCGCTCACGGTCTACACCGGCCAAGTCGCGGCCCTGAAAGCGTTGGAGGCGCAGCGCGCGAAGTCCTACGGCGCCGAGGAGCAAATCGCGATGCTCCAGCGCTTGGCGGTCGCCGAAGAAGATCTGACGCGCCACGTCCTGACGAACCTCACCTCTGAGAAGGATCGCGCGAAGGTGCGGGCCGACGCGGATAAAGCGCAGGCCGAGATCGCCGCACAGATCGCGACCCTCCAGGCGAAGCAGACGGCCGCTAGGAATGCGGACGTCCTCTCGGAATTCAACGCGCACGTGCAACTGAACAAAGCGCAAGGGCTCGACGCCAAGGGCGCGATCGAGGTCCAGACCACGGCCTACGACACGCTCCAGAAAGCCGTCGCCGCCCTGCACGCCACCGAGAAGCCCGGATTCGAGGTCAAGAAACAGATCCAGGTCCTCGAAGCCACGTACACAAAGGCGCTGTACGACGAGGCCGTCGCGCAGGACACGCTGCGCGATGCCTACGCCCGCGCGAACACGGAGACGGCGAAGGCCCTGGCGCTCAAGCAGTTGTTGGCGCAGACCGGCGCCGTGGACGTCGTCGCGGCCTCCCTCGCGGCCGGGGGCGGGGTGGGTCAGATCGGGATGCAGAACCCGATTGCCCTGTCGAATCCGATCTATGCCAGGCCGAGCGCGGCGCAAGTGGTGACCAGTTCGGCGCCGGCCTTTAACGGCACGATGCAGGGGACCGGTGGCTATTCGACGGGCAGCACCTTCGGCCCGATGAAGAGCTACGCCTCGGGGGGCATCGGCGACTTCGGGTCAGGCACCCCCGCGTTGTTGCATGGACGCGAAGCGATCATCCCGTTGGGGGATGGCTCGCAGTTAGGCGTGGGCAGCACCGTCATCAACCAAACCATCTACGTGAACGGCACCGCGGAAGAAGCCGCCCGGAAGATCGCCAAGCTGGTCATGCGCTCCGTGCTCGACGGCACGAAGATGGGCGCCTGATGGCGACCGTCCCCGCGATCCTCGGCACGGCCCGCCTCGGCAACTTCCGCCTGGGGTACGAAACCGCCGCGCTCGCCACCGTTCGCAGTACCAAGGTGCGGATCCTGATCGCCGGCGTGGAGTCGCGCGTGCGGGTCTCGGGACTGTCGATTCGGAACGTGATCAACGACACGCCCGACACCTGTACCTTCGTGATCGATTCCCCGGCACCGACGGGTGGGCAAACCGTGCGCGTCTCGGTCAACGCCGATGATCCGGTGCTGTTGTTCAACGGCACCATCCAGCAAGACGATGTCAGCTACGAAGGCAAGCCCACGCAGTTGGTGTATCCCTGCCGCGCGATCGATGACACGGCGCGGCTGACGCGACGGCGGCCCTTCGGCACCTGGACGAACACCTCGGTGACGACGATCGCGCAGGCCATCATCGCGAGCTACGCACCGGGGTTCACGGCGGTGCACGTGCAAGCGGGCTTGCCGACGGTGTCGATCATCTTCGATGGCACGGACGACTTCGCGGTGTGCTTGAAGCGGTTGGCGACGGCGATCGGCGGTTACTGGTACGTGGCCGACACCGACGTCCACCTGTTCACGACCGAGGCGACCGACACGCCCGATCCGATTCAAGTGGGGTACGACTTCTGCGATGACCCGCCGATTCGCGCGACGACCGATGTGTCGCAACTGCGCACGCGGCAATGCGGCAAAGGCCACGGCGAGAAGGTGCCGGTGGACGTGGCCGCGGGCGAGACGATCATCCCGATCGACGACCAGGTGATGTTCAATCCGCTGGGCGGGTTGGCGATTGCGGGCACGACCCCAGACGGGGCGCAATCCCAGATCTTGACCTACACCGGCGTGCAGGCGGCGGCGGCGGGCACGTTGGTGGGGCCTGGGGTGACGCCGAGCACGGCGCCCGCGCTGACGATCGCCGCGGGCGCGGGGTTGAGCCTCGGGGTCTATCAGTACGCGTATACGTGGGTGACGGCAGCGGGCACCACGCTCGTCGGTCCACGCCAAAGCGTGACGACCTACGGGGTGACGACGATCGGCCCGTCCACCGAAACCCCGCAGGTGCGCCAGAGCAGCTATGGCTACTTCAATCCCAGCCGGCTGACGCCTGGTGCGACGTACACCTACGGCTATACGTTCGTGACCGCGTACGGCGAGACGGTCCTCAGTCCCGTGTCGGCGGGCATCATTGCCGATGCGACGTACGGGGTGGATCTGCTCCTGACGTATGCCGGACTGAACCAAAGTGTGGCCCACGGGATCATCACGGGCGCGCGGTTCTATCGGAGCGTGAACGGGGGCACGTACCGGCTTTTTCAATCGTGGTCCGGTGGCTTACCCAGCCCCATCTATGACCTCTATTTGGGCGATGCCGACATTGCGGGTGCGGCCACCCCGCCCGGTGTGGGGACGGCGGACATCCCGGCGTTCTGTCGCGTCAATATTGCGGGGGTCGGGATCGGCCCGAGCGGGACCACCTCGCGAAAAGTGTATCGGACCGATGTGGGCGGCTCGTCCCTGAAACTGCAGCAGACCATCGCCAACAACACCGCCAGCGTGGGCGTGCAGGATGTCACGCCGGACGTGAGTCTGGGGGCGGCCGCGCCGGTGGCCGATACGGCGGCGCTCACGCAGGCGTTCGGCCAGTTCAATGCGGGGAGCACGTCCATTCTGACGAATGGGGCCGGGTCGTTCTCTGCCTCGGGAGGATGGTTCATCACCTCCAGTGGGGAACGCATCCGCTACACCGGGATCAGTGGCAACAGTCTGACGGGCATTCCCGCGTCCGGGATCGGATCGATTCTCACGTCCGTGCCCTACAGCAGTCTGGTCGTCCCGGTCCCAGCGCTCACGGGCGTGACCGGCCTCACGCTCGCCATGCAACGTGGCACCCCCGTGCATATTTGGGTGCAGCGGGACACGCTGCCCGCGCAAGCCACCCAGGCCGCGATCGATGCCGCGAACGGGGTCGTGCCAGCCGACGGCATCTACGAGGGGCCACCGATTGTGGACGGCCGCCGCGGCGAAGACTCGTTGAACGCGCTCTGTGACGCCACGCTGCGCCTGTTCTCCACGCCGATTGTCACCGTCACCTACGCGACACGAGACACGAAGACGCGGGCCGGGAAGCCGATCGTCGTGAACCTGGCGAGTCCTCCGATCAGTGAGACGCTGACCGTCCAAGACGTGACGATCGACGAGATCGACATCGCGCCTGGGCTCGCCCCGAAGTTCACGGCGACGGCGAGCACCTGGCAGTCCTCGCTCGAAGACTTGATCCGACGCATGGCCGCGTCACTGGACGGGGTATGAGCCATATCGACCTCACGAACTACAACGCGATGCTCGACGACGACGGCAGCAATACCACCGGCACGATGTGGAACAAGACGCTGGTCGCGAGCGTCGTGCTCACGCCGGTGGAGGCCGGGTTCTCCGTGTTTGTTGCCGCGTCCGCGGATGTCTGCGACGGCCGCCTGACCCTGACGTCCGCGCTGCCAGTCACGACGGCCGATGTCACGGCCGCGACGTCGATCTACTTCACGCCCTACAAGGGCAAGTCCATCGCCCTCTACAGCGGCACGGCGTGGGTGCTCGTGACCTTCACGGAGCGGACGCTGGCGCTGGGCACGCTCAGTAGCGGGAAGCCCTACGACGTCTTCGCGTACAGCAACGCCGGCGTCGTCACCCTCGAGGCGTTGGCGTGGACGAACGACACGACCCGGGCGACGGCGCTCGTGCGGCAAGACGGCGTGCTGGTGAAGACGGGTGCGTTGACTCGCCGGTATCTCGGGACGTTCTACACGACTTCGACGACCACGACCGAGGACAGCGTCGCGAAGCGGTTCCTCTGGAACTACCACCATCGCGTCCGACGGCAATTGAAGATCGCGGACGCGACGGCGAGCTGGAGCTACAACACGGCGACCATCCGCCAAGTGCGGGCGACGACGACGAACAAGGTCGAGGCCATCGTCGGCGTGGCTGAAGTCTCGCTCTCCGCGTGGTACAGCGCGGTCGTGACGAATGATGCCGCCTCCGTGCAACCGATGCAGATCGGCGTCGGGCTCGACAGCACGACGGGCTACGCGGCGAACAGCCAGGGGCATCTCCTCATCACGGGCCCGACGGCGACCATGCAGCTCCAAGGCACGGCGCACGCGGAGATCATCCCTGCGGCGGGCTATCACTACCTGGCGGCGCTCGAGAAGGGCACCGGCACCGGAACCACCACCTGGTATGGGACGGGCACCTACCCAGGATCGGCGACGCTCCTCGCGTGGCTCGAAGGGTAAGGGCGAATGGCGAGCTTCACCTACGTCGAGACGATGGCCGCGGTCGCGGCGAGCGGGACCGCGATCGCGAACACCGTCACCGAGACGATCGTGTTTCCAGACCTCGTGCTCCGCGCGAACAGCCTGACCTTCGGGAAGTCGCTCAAGTTGTCCGCGAAGGGCCAGTACAGCACGACGGGCACACCGACCCTGCGATTCTCGCTGCGGCTCGGCGGGGTGGCGGGCACGCTGCTGTGTAAATCGGCGGCCATCGTCACCGCGTCCGGGATCACGGCGGGCCTGTGGGGCGTGGAGCTCGAGTTCACGGTGCAGGCCTACAGCGCGACGGGATCGATCCTGGCGAACGGGTGGGCGACGGTGGGCGCAGGGGCGGCGCCGACGGTCGGATCGGCGACCAACGCCCCCGCGATCAGCGCGATGACCGCCGGCGGCGTGATCACGCCGGCCCTGGCGACGGGCCTGAACCTGTACACCGATCAGGCGCTGTCGTTGACCGCGACGTGGGGGGCGGCCGACCCAGCCAACACGCTGACCGGGCTCCAAGAATATCTCTGGAGCCTGAATTGAGTCTGTTCGGGCCGCTCAGTCCGGGCACGTTGGCGAACGACGCGACCGTGGGCACCGTGGCGTGGACCTCTGAAGCCAACGCCGGCGTGCGGGACGAGGCCTTCGCCGAAGCGGCGCTGACGCTCGGGGCCTCGTCGCAGTATCTGTCGGCCTCCGGTTTCGGGTTCGCGGTGCCGGCGCAGCTGACCGTGCTGGGCGTCATCGTGGAGATCTTGCGGAACGGCAGCTTCAACCAGGTGATCGGGGATGCATCCATCCGGCTCCTGGTGGGCGGGGTCGCGGTGGGCGAGGAGCGCGCCGTGCCCTCGGACGCGTGGCCCTCGCTCACGCAGCGGTATCGGCGATACGGAGACGCGGTCGATCTCTGGGGTCTCCCGTGGCTGACCGCCGAACAAGTCAACGGCACGGACTTCGGCGTGCTGGTGAGTGCGTCGGACACCTTCGATGAAGGGGCCGGGGCGACGGCGCTCGTGGATCACGTCCAGATCACCGTGTGTTGTACGGATGCCTGAGGGTTCAGGAGAACACTGATGGATACACTCGAACTGCATCGCGGCCCGCCGGCGTCGGTGACGTACTGGGCGATCTCCGTCCTCTCGTCGCGCACCATGTGGCTGAATAGCGCCGCGTTCCTCGTCGCCCTCCTCTCGGCCACCGACGTCCTCACCGTGATCCCGCCGCGGCATCTGCCCCTCGTGACCGCGTGCGTCGCCGGCCTGAATCTGTATCTGCGGACCATGACGGTGCGGCCGGTCGCGTTCATTGCCGCGGGCTCGACGCTGCCGATCACGGTCGACAAGTTGGTGACGCCCCCGCCGACAGGAAGTGCGCCATGACGACCATGCACGGCGGCTCGGGGCTGGGCGTGGACGCGGAAGGGGGGCCGGTTATTGATCCGACCCGCAATGTCCTCGATCTGGTCGAAGCCGCCAACAACCGGCAAGACGATCTCCGCGCGGCCAACAACCTGTACCTCGAGGCGCGGTTGCAGGCGCAGGAGAACATCGCGAAACTGCACGTCGAATACGCGAAGGAGATTCGCGCCGCGGCCACGGCGGCGACGGCGGCGCTCGCCACGACGACCACGAATAGCGCGGAGGTGCTCCGCAGTGCGCTGACGCAGACGGCCCAGACCATCGCGGGGCAAACGTCGGCCACGGTGAGCACGATCAATGACCGGCTGAATTTTGTCGAGCGGTCCTTGGCGGAAGGGCGCGGCAAGCAAGCCGTGGCGGATCCGATGATGTCGGAGCTCGTGGCGGAGATGAGGGAGTTAACACGCCAGCGGGCCTCTGAGTCTGGCAAGACGGCGGTGACCGATCCGGCGCTCGTCCAACTCGCCCGTGAAGTGCGGGAACTGGTGACGGCCAGAGCCTCGGAGGGCGGGCGCGCGGCGGTGGCGGATCCGGCCCTGATCGCGCTGCTCGAGGAAGTCCACCGCAACAGCGCGACGCTCGCGGCGAATGCGGGCCAACGGACGGGCTACTCCAATCTGTGGGGCGTCGTGGTCAGCGCGGCGGGCTTCATCGCCACGCTGTTGGCGATCCTGGGCGGCACCTATGCGCTCTCCACGAAGGCTGGGACGACGACCGCCTCCGACACCGCTGTGGCCGCCCTCGTGCAGGAATTGAAGGCGCAGCGGGAGACGCGCGCCGCGCCCGCCGCCTCGCCCTCGGTGGTCTATATCCCGGCGGCGCCGCTCGTCTCGACCACACCCACGACCCCGCCCCCTGCGGCGCCGCGGTGAGCAACGCATGGCAGCCCTCTATGAAGTCGGCGGTCTCTGGTATCCGGTGCCGCAACCGCTCACGTTGTGGCTGCATAACCGGAACGCGCTGTTGAACGCGCTGGCCTTCTACTCGGGCAATCAACGACTGGCGGCCAAGGATCTCGACATCAGCGAACGCGTGATGAACTACAAGATGGTCGAGTACCAAATCCCCCGGTCGCGGGTGCCGTCCGAAAACCTCCTGCGGGAGCTGGCGCCGGTCAAGCCTCGCCCCCAGGAGCCGCCGGTCCCAGACGACGCCCTCGAGGAGTAAGGTGGCCATGAAGTTCAGTCTCAGAACCGCCCACGGCTGGCTCTCCGCGCAACCCGTCAAGCAGGGGAAGATCGCGCGCTGGGAATGGCGCGATATTCCCGAACCAGGCGAGTGGGAAACCTTCGACCTTCGCGGGCTCGAGTGGTTGCTCGCGCTTGTCCCGCCGCCGCCCGTGCCGCCCTTGCCGCCGCCGGTGCATCCGCCGTCCGTCTTCGATCCGGCCGTGCGGCAACCGTGGCCGCGGCCGATGCCGCCCGACATCGACACGACCAATCTCCTCGAGGTGACCGACCGCGTCGACTGGACGCTGATGTTCTACGACTGCTCGGATGATCGATCAGCGTGGGTCGGCTACGTCATGGACACGGCCGGGGAAGGGCACGACATCGGCTGGAAGGCGGACGGCTACTGGCGGACCGAGAAAATGTCGAAGGCGGAAGGGAACGGGAAGGGCTACGTGTGGCCGCCCCAGTGAGCGACACTCCCGTGCAGCATCAGTGTGTGTACTGCGGGGAGACGCGGACCGGACGGTTTCGGCCGGCCCCGAAAGGGCAGATCGGGTGGACGCAACACTGGAACAAGCCGACGTGGCTCTGTCGGGCGTGTGATGAAGCGCAGGGAACCCGAGACGAAACAGCACGATTGCGAAACGAGTCCGCCGCGCGGTGAACCGCCTTCCCTCCTGATCGCTCCGCTGGGATCTACCGCGTCCGTGTGACCTACCCTGTCACGCCTTCGAGGTGCGGCCCCTGGTCGAGTTCGTGTGTCCCGTCGTCTGTCCCAGGATCCCCGGCTCCAGACGAATGTTGCGCACGAGCTCGAGCGGGATCCACGCCGTCTCCCCGTTGGCGGTGCAGCGTTCGACCGGGGAGAAGCCGACCATGTTGCCGGTCTGGTCGATGGTGACCGTCCCCACGCCGTCGACGTCGCCGTAGCGGAGTTGAGGATACGGCTGGAAGGCCGTCAAGCTCCCGACCGAGGGAAGGAGTGACAGGGGGGCGGCTTTCTCGGCGTCGGTGCGGAGCTTCTTGGCGAGGGCGATCAGCATAGAGCCTCCTGGAAGGGCGTGTCTCGAGACACGCGTGGTACGGCCAGGATGCTACACCCGATCGGGGCCTGGAAAGTTGCAGCAGAAGTTGCAACCGATCGATTTATGGCCAGTATTCGCGCGGTGCACCGTGCCTCCTAAGCGGGGGGCCGGCAGTTCAAATCTGCCCGGGCGCACCATTTTCATAGAGGGTTT
>Ga0105243_10000426_pt1 | contig 44238 bp, 49 predicted proteins | sample KBSM34metaG_FD_81525 | JGI IMG/M metagenome (GOLD analysis project Ga0105243, IMG submission 81525) | Miscanthus rhizosphere microbial communities from Kellogg Biological Station, Michigan, USA - KBS M3-4 metaG | ecosystem: Host-associated > Plants > Roots > Rhizosphere > Soil | place... | reverse complement strand
GGCTGCCACCTTGGCTTCTTTGAGTTGACCTTGAGTTGTCTGAACCTCGATCGCCACCGTTGGGCGCTCGGGTGAAGGCAGCGAACTTCTTCTGCGATTTAAAATATTGGTCCTGTTGCGGTATTCAGAGTCGATTTTTTGAATCATTGCGAACAGTTTGTTCAATGTATCGGCGACTGACTCGTCAAAAAAAAGCACCTTGAAGAATTCGAACTGAGCCGCCGGCTCCCAAAGCAACGGTAAACGATCCTCCCCAAAAAATTGCAGGTATCTGACGACCATGTGAAAGTCGTAAGCCGACAACACACCACTCATCTCGGCGAGCTCTTCAATAAACTCTGTCTCACTTGCCGGCGTATGTTTGCGCCCGGAAACCTTTACGCCTTTTAGGCGCATATCTCGCATGTATCGCGAAACTTCAACTTTCCGTTGCCCAACGCTGAAGTGCAGCGTGGCATAGGCGTCATCGTCCAGTTTTTCAGGAACCCGACTCGCGAAGAAATCAAATTTCTTCGGTTCTACAAGACGTCGCTGGCTTACGCGCCCGACATTCTTGGTCGCCTTTTCCGGATTGCTCGGCCCGAGCAGCAACCTTAGCAATAAGGTCAGCAAAGTCGTTTTGCCAATACCATTGATGCCTGCAATAACACTGATGCCATTGTCGAAAGCGACATCTAGTCCGTTGCCGTGCTCACCCGGGTAGAGCGAAAAGTTTCGGATTACCAACCGCTCAATAACTGGAAGGTTGATGCTGGAACGCACATTTATCTCCCTATATACATGCTGTTCAAGCGAGGCCTGAACCGTTAGCTGCGACGTAACGTCTTGATTGCCAGCAGCGCTTGCGTGAGGACCTCCGCATCCTCTTCTGTTCCCTCCCATACACTGTCTAGGAGGCGAGCAAGACGAAGTCTGATTGATGTATTGACTTGGTCATGTTCTGGAAACTCTGTCAGGAATGAAACATTGGCGTCGTTACACATTTTCTGGACGGATTCAGCACGTATTCCGAACTCACCCTTGTACACCCGCCCAACCCAACTTTGCGAGACGCCATAGCACTCTGCCACCTGTGCCTGTGTCAAGCCTTTGTGTTTGAAAAATTTGGCGAGCGAGCGCCCGACGTCTTGCGCAGTGCCTTTGCGGATCATATAAATATACGCATATTTATGTTAAAATATGCGTATATTTAGCATCAGAATTTCGACCGTGGCAATTCGTTTGAGATGAGAGAGGACAGCGAATGCAGATCGCATTTGACCAATGGACTAAAGGTCGCAAAATCAACACGCTGGGCACGAACGCGGGTGCAGAAAAACTGCCCTTTCAGACCTGGCGGCATTTCAAGGAAGCATTCGCGCCAGAACTTGTCGCCCGGGCGGTCAGGGAGAGTCACCTTCCTGTTCGCACCTGTATTGATCCTTTTGGAGGCTCAGGAACGACAGCCTTGGCCTGCCAGTTTCTAGGTGTTGACCCTATTACTATGGAGGTCAATCCCTATCTGGCTGACCTCATCGAAGCTAAACTTACCGCATATGACAGCACATCCCTAACTCACGACTTGGGTCTGATAATTCGTGCGGTTCGCAGCATGCGAGGCGACCACGACTTGAGCTGGCTACCAGCCACGTTTGTAGCCCCAGGCGTCAATAATCGTTGGCTGTTCGAACATGACGTCGCTCAGAGAGTCGAGTCCTACCGTACAGCAATTGCCAGCCTAGCCAATCCAACCCATCAGATGTTCTTCAGGGCGATTCTGGGGGGCTTTCTGATTGAAGTAAGCAACGTGCTTATCAGCGGCAAAGGACGTCGGTACAGGAAAAATTGGCAGTTACGAAAGCACAGCCCTGAGACGGTGGATCAGCAGTTTCTGAGCCGGGTACAAAAAGCGCTTTACGAAATTGCCCGTTATGCGTCTCGCCCTGTGTCGAAGTACACCCTCATCCGTGGTGATTGCCGCGAAACGATTACGAATGCGCCTATGGCAGATCTCGCAGTATTTTCGCCGCCCTATCCCAATTCGTTCGATTACACCGATGTATACAATGTTGAACTATGGGCGCTGGGCTACCTGAACGACTCCGCTGATAACCGCTCATTGCGCCAGTCGACATTGGCCTCCCACGTTCAGATTCAACGCAACTACGCACCGCGTCCACTTGAATCGGCAACGTTGAATGACGTATCGCAGAAGCTGCATGCTAGTCGTGAGTCGCTTTGGAGTCGATGGATTCCCAACATGGTCGATGGTTATTTTGCGGACATGGCCGGCGTGATGAAGTCTTTGGCCAGTCGCTTGAACCCCCAGGGTGAAGCATGGGCGGTTGTGGGGGATAGTCTTTATGCCAATATTCACATTCCCGTAGCTACGATCCTGGCCGAGCTCGCACCCGTCTGTGGATTTGAAGCGATACACGTTGAGGCGTTTCGCTCGATGCGATCTTCCGCACAGCAAGGCGGAAAGGAAGAGTTGGCAGAAAGCCTAGTCGTATTTCGCAAGATATAAATTGGATGACCTAGTCTTTCGGATCATGCTCCGGACGAGTTGGTCACGACCAATGGGTCGCAACTCTAAATGACAGCCGTCCATGTTTATGTGACTGCATTCACGTCTTAGGCGACCATCATTATTTGGTCGAGATTATCAATCTCCGTAAGGCCCTGCACAACTAGAGGTCGCGCAACTGCTGCCTGCAGGCGCGGCCCAATGTCAGAGCTAGAACTACAGGTATTTCTTGAAGCTGGAAACTGTGATTGAGACTGAAAATCCCACTAGCGCGGCGCAAGGGAGCAAGACGACCAATGGATTGACGCTCACGGGAATGGCCAGATAGATGGTCCAGGGCACGATCACCAGAGGCAGAATCGATCCACGTGCTTTGTGGTAGAGGTAACTCGACTCACGCCCATAACCGAACTTTCTAAGGTCTCGACGAACCAGTCCGTCGACTAGGCCAGTGAAAGCAGCCAGCGTAAACAGTGGGATGGTCAGGATCAAAATCACTATTCGGACGCAGAACGTTAGTGCGGTATAGAGCGCTGCAAGCCCATAGTCCTGAAATTTAATCAGCATCCAGCCGATCTCATAGCGCAGATCGAGCTCGCTATGCCGGCGCGGCAGGCGTGCATACTCAGTCAATGCGTTCAGGTTGTCCTGTAGGCCCGACTTGACCATCACCCAGTCATAGACCAATCGAGTGAGCCAAGTCGCAGTGCGACCGGGTTCCTGGACAATCACGCTGTGAAGCAGGTCCTGGGACAGCCAGCTTATTTCGTACTCGAACATGTGTTGGGCGTGTTGCCAACCCGCCTCCGACCAGAAGAAGTACATGCATATCCATTCAACCAGGATCGCTCCAAAGAGTCCGCCGAACATTACCCCTATGAAGGCAAAGGGAAGCGAGAACATTATGCCGAGCAGCGTTTTCGGACCTTCTTGCTGCTGTTTTGCTTTTTCTGCGATCTCTGCCATTAAGCGGTCCTACCGTCGCCTTGGCTCCGGAAGCCATCTAACAGGTCTGATGGCAACGACTCGTTCAGGGATTGATAGCCAGGAGCGTCCCACCATTCAGAATTTGAGGATTGCCCCTTGCGCATGCCCATCGCCAGCTCCTGCAGGTTCTTGGGCAGTACCTCGTCCGGGTCATTGGCAGGTAGTGGCATGCGAATCTTCCAGAGATTGCCGCCCTCGAGTAGGGCGAAACATTGTCCCTTCGGCAAGCCGACCACATGGGCGGGCTCAATCATGGGCACACTGGTTAATTGCACCTGGTCATGGGTGTTCGAGGTGAACGCAGTTTTGCCGTCGACGGAGTCGTTTGCGCTGCTTGCCGGCGTGCTGTTGTAAATCTGCACCTTGGGTAGCTGATTGGTGAGTAGCTCAGCAGTGGCTGTCTCACGGACTCGCAGCATGAATAGGTTGTTGAAGTTACCAATGACCTGGCCAGCTTTCGCCCGGGAACCAATCTTGGCTTCGATGTCGCTCATAGTCTGGGTGTAGGCTGTGACTTGCATGCCGGCACCGCCAGCCTTGTTCACCATGGGGATGAATTCGTCACCGATAAGTTCGTTGAACTCGTCCGCGTGCAGGTTGATACGTACCTTGCCGCCGGCCATCGAGCCGGGCAATCCATCATCAATGCCGTGCTTGTAAATATGGCCTGCGACTGAAACCAAGTCGCTGAACATCGAATTGCCCACAGCCGCTGCTACTTCGGTGTCAGACAAAGCGTCAAGGCCGATGTAAACGACGGCTCGTTTCCGGATGACCTGCATCCAGTCAAAGATCGGCCGCGGATCATTGAGATCCAAGTAGTCGGGAGATAGCAGTTCGGCGATTCGGCCTGTAGTCAGCTTCTCTAGAAGAGGGAGTAGGGACGCGACGATCTTGTCGAAATAGGTCTTGTCATACCGCACTGCCGAGCGTAGCCCATCCATTACCGAGTCGGAGATCCGCTTCATCGTTAGATACTGGTCGATGGCCACCACACGCAGTGGTCGGTCTTTCATGGCAAAGGAGAGGTTTTTGCGATCAATTTTTCCTTCTACCGCAACGATAGTTTCCCAGGCCTTCGGGTCGTGGTCGGCGAAGTACTTCTGCGCGTACTCAACGAATAATTCGTCAATGTTGATAACGTGTCGGCGGATCTGCTCGTAGTCCGGGCGGCGACCCAGTGCGACCAACGACTGGGAAATGATGTTGACGAACCGCCAGGCGAACTCACGGAAGGCGGCTGAGTTGCCTTCTCCGGACAACTGGCCGGCAATCCTGGTCGCGACTTCACTGATTCGGCCAAAGCGGCCGACGGCATTGTATCGGGCTGATATATCTGGCCAGCCCAGGTGGAAGACATAAAACTCATCGAGACGTCCAGCACGCTTGGCTTCCACGTACATCCGCTTCAGCAGGTCGGCGTCGCCTTTCGGGTCAAAAACGATCACCACCTCATGGTCAGGTTGCTCGTTTAACTGACCACGCCGGCTCCACCGATGAGGCGTTTGTGATCGGCGTCCCATTCGAGCTCGTTGCCGCCGTCTGTGCGTACGTCGGATGTCCTGGGTGATGAAAAGCTCTGCCAACCGGGTCTTCCCGACACGGGTGGTGCCCAGCACCAATGAGTGGCCGACCCTCTCCCCCAGAGGCAGGCTCACATCGTGCTCATGAGGCTCAATGCCGTGAATACGCGGCAGGCCTCCAACTGGGGGAAGAGGTCTCACCGGGTTGATAGCCACGTCCCAGGCCGTTGCCTTGGCCAGTAAACCGAGAGGGAAAGGAGCGAACTCCAGGCGCTCTTCGAAGCGTCGGGCGAACTGTGTCAGCGGAGTAGGTTCCACATAGGGGGCATACTGCGGAAGATAGGTGTCCACCAGCCGTTGAGTGTGCTTCTGCGTCCAACGAAAACCTTTGCCTATGAACAGCCGCTCGTTGCTGACCGGCATGTCTTTGCTGGTCATCGTGTAATGCGGTAGACGACGTATATTGCGCTGATACCTCAGTACCACCAGGGCCTGCCTCAGGCGTTTTACTCCAAGGATGACGAACCCCAACGAGGCGATCGCACCAAAAAGGGGTGTCAGTGCAACCGTCCAGGGAGCGAGAACGCACAGAGCAGCGGCGGTGAAGGATACCGCCGCAGTGTAGAGCTCGACAGGCGGGCGTAGAAGCGTTTCGATTGGGTAGGTACTGGCCATCAGTTATACCTCCATTGTGCCGGCGTTACGGTGACGTCGAAGGAGAGTCGGTGATGCCTGAAGCTCTGCCACCTGCTTCCGGGCTTCTTCAACTTCCTTTGCTGGTAGGCGGGCCTTCAGTAGTTCACATAGCAACATCTCGTCCTCCTGGGACAAGTCTGTGACTCTCCCGCCGTACAGCCCTACGACTTGGCTGAGCTGCCTCTGCATCAACTCACGGGCCCGAGGGTCAGGCGGCTGCCTGATCACCATCGTCACGACGTTATGCTTCACTGGCACCTCTCTATTGCTGAATGGCTGTCGGGGTGATGAGTGCTGGGTAGTGCCTCAAGCCCAGGCGAGATGCCAGCTCATCAGCAGGCGTTGGAACCACCTGTAGTCCATCAGCCCAGCGTTTCACCTCAGCGAACCGTTCTTCGCTGGGCACATTTATGACGAGCCCCACGGCTTGCAGCTGCAGCAACTGGGGGCGTCTCTCCATCAACCATTGCCTGGAACGCTGATCGTCTCCAATGACGAACAAAGGTTGCAGGCCGGGAGCATTGATCACTCGGCCTTGCACCACACCGGGGGTCAGTTGTGTCGACTGCACAGGAAAGGCGCCGCCCCCCCGAACGCCAAGCTGCAATGGCGACTGTGACGAGTCGTTGGATTGAGGTTCGGGCACAAGATCCTGGTAGTAGGGCAGAGCGGATGCGCCGCCGCGATCTTCAATTACGACCAGGCTGGCAGCCGGACACAGGAGAGGGAGGCTTGCACTTAGTAGGAGCAGAAGGCGGCAGGGGGGTCGTTTCATGGATTCGTCACCACAAAATTGATGCCGGTTATCCGGCTGAGATGTTTTGCGAATGCCCTACGGTAATTCGCGGCCGGCGTTCCACCTGCGGGGCGGTGATACCGGCCCGCAGCAGTGATCCAGTCACCACCTTTCGCTTTGTGCTCGGCGAGAATTGTCGCCGTCACTTCGAGGTTCTTGTATGGGTCAAGACCTTCGCAGGGGGAGGTGTATCGATGACCATTGGCACCAATGTTGGTTTGTCCCAGACCTACATCCACCCGATTGGCACCTGCAGTGGACAACGCCACCATGAGTGCCATACAGGCGTCTTTGCGCGTGGCGAATCGGTAGCCGGTGCCGGCGACGTTCAAGGTCCAGGGCCAAGGAACGATATGTCCCCGCAGCAGTGTTCCGCTCTCTTGCAGAGCCACCGAGTAGAGAACCTCCGAAGGCACACCAAGAGGAATGGCGATTTGCTGATAGGCCGGCGGAGGGATCTCTGCGGAGAACGAGACCTTCGCAGCAAGTAGGCACGCTGCGCCCAGGAGGATCTTCACTGGCGCTGCCATTGTCCATGTACCTCGCGTACAACTGCTGGAAGGTCCCCGCCCAGACCGAGCCCAAGCCAACGTCCTTGATCATGGTTCAACGTGATCTGACGGCTTCGCACCCTCGACGGGTCAATGCCTGCAAGAATTGCCCAGTTCCTGATCTTTTCATCGTCGTTTTGGCTGCCGACGAAGTAGAGGTCGAACACTTGCTGTTGGGCTTGCATCTCCTTCACTTGCATATTGCAGGCGGGACAGTTGTCCTTGACGAATACGGCGAGGCGGCCACTTCCCAAGGCGGGCTGCAGAGCCTGCTTGGATCTGTCGTTTGCGGCACTGCTTATCTGGATGACTTTTTCGCTTGGGTACAGGCGCGCGAATGCTTCGTCGTAAGCGCGTTGGTAAGCCAGCTCTTTGTCCACTCGACGGCGTTCCGCCTGAACTTGGAGCTCTGCATAGCGTCGGCGCTCATCAGGCGATTTCGCCTCGATACCCAGGGTAGTCAAGGGATCCAGTCCTGGTGAGTAGCTTCCACGCGGGCCCTGCATGAGCTCTTGATAACGGGTGTACTCCTGCTGAGTCAGCCCCCATTCCTGCGCAACCCCAACACTCGATGCCTGTGGTTGTTGAAGCGAACTGTTTCCCTGGAGGGAGTTGCTTTGCTGTGTCGCTCGCTCATCCGCATCTGCCAGCATTGACCAGCCCAGCAAGACGAGGCCTAGAGGGATAGCTGCGAGCGAAAGAACCATGGTTTTTGGAGTTGTATCGCGCTTAAGCATGGAGCTAGTCCTATGGCTGGATGGTGAGGGTCCTGGAGTTTCCGGATACGTCAAATCGAGCCGATTGATCGTCCAAAGCGCTCAGGCGCCAGGCCGTACCGGCGATTGCGTCGCCGGGCCTCAGCAGGTTGATTTGGCTCAGTTGAGTGCTTCCAGGTGGAGCAACCGAAAGGAAGCGTTCTCCTCCGCGGTACTCGACTCCCATGACATGGAAGGGTGGAGGTTCTGGTACAGGTGGTTTCGGACTAGTTTTTTTTGTAACTGCGACTTTTGCGGAAGATTTATTCGCGAGTTTCTGTGATACAGGCTTGGGGGAGGTTCGCTGGAGCGTTTGAATGGCAATACCCAAGGCCTCAACCTCGGCTTTCAGAACCAATAATTCACCGTTATTGGCTGCGGAGCGGGACACCCCACCCGCGACATTGTGAGCTTCCTTTGCGAAGGCCTGAGCTGCATCTATGCGATTGGCAAGAGACAGTTGTGCGGTACGGAAGTCGTCGACCGCTAAGAACTTCTTACCATCGAACGTATCCAGACGTTCCTCGATGCCGCCGAAGCGCTGTGCCAGGGCATCAAGAGAGGCCTTTTCCGCAGTACCAAGTAGAGCTCCACTCAGCTGGGTCAACTGATGGTGTTCATATCCCAGGGCAGCGGCCAAAAAGGCTATACAGCCGCTGAGAAGCAACGTCGGTGGTGTAGGGCGTGATAGGTTCATGGGTATCCTCGCGCGAAGCTGGAGGCACCCTCTCAAACCCGAATGGCATGCGCAGTAGAAAATACATTTCTCATCGCGTGAGGTATTTTTTACTGAGGAAATTTCTAACTGCAACGATATGGATTTTGCAATGCCGATTTCAGCGTACACCAGCTGACTCTCATGAAGACATGACGATGAAACAGGTGAATGCTCGAATCTGTTCCAGAGCCTTGTCGCAAGTGCTGGGGCAGTTCCACGCTGCACTGGAGAGAAACGATAAAGACCAAGCCAACTTCTGCTATGCCACAGCGTTGGGATTGATCTTCGGTGCAACTCTCAGTGGTGGGTTGAACAAAGCGAAAGGCCAAGAACTATTGGTCACACTGAAAGACACAAGGGTTTTATTTACGGCGGTCTTTGGTGAGAGTCCAGATGAACCGAAGATTCAACCAGACTGACTTTGGATCGGGAAAAATCAGTCTGATCAAAGGAAAGAGATTTGAAACAGTATTTAAGCGCCAAACAATGAGAAGGCAATTACTTTTAGAGTTGAATCGGTCCCGTACTGAAAGTGTATTTGGGTTTCTGGGTGCAGTTTCGGATCCAACTGGTACAGGTCGCTTCCATAGAACTCTTCCAACCTTGATGATATGGGTTTTCCAAGAAGCTGGTGAGCGTGCTTGCGTTCTCTGATAGACCTGAAAGGTTCTGGTAATCCCCCTGTATAGAGCGGGAGATTACATCCTGAATCATTTCTTAATCGCACATATACGTGCTCAAGGCGATAAGTTATTTCGGAGAATACTAGCTCCAGGCCAGGGATTGCTTCAATTTCAAGCGAGTCACAGTCTTCATATTCGCTCATTTGTAATGGGTGTGCTTCAATTACTTCTTCAGTGACTAATTGACTGTATGTGTTTCCAATGTTTCTTAATAGGAGTTCGAATTTTTCAGGGCTCATTTTGAAGTCCGACTTGGTTTTTAGTATCTTGTTTTCTGTAGGCGAGCATTCGGGGCAGCGCCGGTTATTATGTCCTTCTAGAATAAACGAGTTTATCGGATAGTAATCATAAAAAAAGGCCACCCTGAGGTGGCCTTGAAAGCTATACGGCAATTAATTGTCTTGCGAGTGCCATCTCGACCGAGTCCCCGTCCTGGTTTAACGAATCGAGACCTGATTCAGGCACATCGCCAGAGGTGCTCTGTGCCACCGCGATCTTCTTGGCCATTAACTGCAAACAGGTAATCTGCGAGCTGCCGGCATAGCCGAAGAAAATCACGCGGACCGGTTGTTTCTGTCCGATCCTCCACGACCGCCGCGCGGCTTGCTGCAGGGTGTACACATTGTACCCGGTCTGCAGGAACGCGATGGTTGGGAAGTCCAGCAGGTCCAGACCGGTCTTGACCAGCTCCGGATTGGTGAGCAGCACATCGACACCGCGGTCGACCTGGTCGAGGATCCAGTCCTCGCGCCGAGCCGTTTCAACCGTGGCCCGCAGTACCGCAACACGGAGGCCTGCCTGCTCGAGGACCTTCTTCAGCCTGGACGTGGTGTCGCGCGTCCCGCTGTAGACGGTATATGCAAGAACCTTTCGGCCTTTCGCCTTCTCCTCGAGGCACAGGTTCAGCAGCGCCTGCTCCTTGGGCATCAGTTCATCGTCGCCGAAGAGCGCCGGCACAAAGGCCAACGTGTCGCGGGTACGCGGATGCTTGACCATCTCCGATCGGAAGCAGCAGTCCGGCCAGGCCAGAAGCACATTGAGCACCACTCCCAGAAGTGTGGTGTCTCTCCGAGCCAGAGCCTGACGGAGCTCAGCGGTCAATGTGGCCGCCAGGCGTTGGTAGGCCGAGGCCTGTTCCGACGCCATGGGTACGTCGACGAACTCCTCATGGTAGCTGGGCAGCACGTTGCCACCGATATCCTTGAGCTTCAGGAATACGGTGAACGGCAGCACGAACCGGTGAATGCCCTTAGGGCCGAAGCCAGGGGCCTTCACCGTTCGAACCGAGAGTTTCTTGCCCTTAGCTGTCTTGTGCGAGTCCCCGTCGCGCTCGGTGTAGATGTCCTTCAGCACACCGTGGTCGCGCATGAACGACATAGCGGCAGGAGCCATACTGCCGCGTGCGTTTGGTCGGTAGCCGTCCTCGATCATGCGCTGGGTGAGGATGCGGAACAGGAGGTAGAACAGGTCGTCGGCGTAGCCACCCATCAAGGTTCCGGTCAGGAGCACGGTTTTGCGCGCCTTCGCGGCTAACACCCCCATGGCCTGGCCCTGGGCCGAACCGCTGTTCTTGTATTCATGTCCCTCATCGACAACCAGCAGGTCGAAGAAGCCGTCGGGTAGGTAGCGCTTGATGAACTCAGTCGGCTGGTAGCCCCCTTCGCCGAATCCGAACTCGATGTTGGCCATCGCCCGCTCCATGCGCTTTGCCTGGCGGTCACTGAAGACGAATTTGCCTTTCGCGTCCATCAGGTTGATGAACTCTGAGACGTTGTCGACCAGCATCGAGGCCAGGAAGTCCTCGCCGAAGTCGTTCAGCAGCCGTTCCGCCCGGACCGGGCCGATCGTCGGTATCCGGCACATCGACTTCAGGATTGTTGAGCGTCGGTCGCCACCATCGGCTTTGCCTGGGCGCATAAGCGTCCAGAGGGCGGCGTTGCAGGCGGTGCAGTTGCGACGGCGATCACCGCGCTCGAACTCGTCCACTGTGACCAAGTTTCCTTCCAGGTCCTCGAGGACCTGGCCGCAGTCTGGACACGCTGCCAGCAACTGGCCGCCTGCAGTACGTCGCTTCCAGCAGGCGAGCCGCCAGTGGAACCCCATCCGCATCCTGACGCGGCCGAGAATGAAGTACTCCGGCCGGCCGTCGTAGGTTTGCCACGACTGGTCACGCAGCTTGAGCAGCTTGACCAGCGTATCCGGGCCGTTGAGTACCCAGACGCGGGCGCTTGGCACGGTCTCCAGGATCTCACGCCGCCACTTGTAGACCAGGTGGGGGGGGGAGATGACGAGGGTTCGACGGTAGCCTGCCGCGTGAAGCACGGCAGCGACTGCGATGGCCATCATCGTTTTCCCGGTACCCATCTCGGCGTTGATGATCGCAGCTTGCTCGTTGCGATCGAGCAGCAGCGCCGTGATGGCTTGGACAACTTCAGCTTGTGCCACGAATGGCGTGCGCTTGAGTTTTTCCATCACGGCCTGGCGCTGTTCGTTGATGCTACCGGTGTAGACCGGAGGGTTGGAGCAGTTGAGTGACTCGAGGAGCTCGTCGCCGAACTCGTCGATTAAGTCAGTCAGGTTGATGTTCAGAGGGGAGTTGGCCAAGACGGCCTGTTGGGTCAGTGCGTTCATGTGCATCTCCTGCAGGGAAAGCAGGGCATGCACGAACCCGGGCGGGTATGGGCATACCCTGTAGGTCGGTGTGGATTGTCGCCGTAGTGGCGCAGGTCAGTAGTCGCTGGGAAGCAGCAGGGTGGTGGAGCTTCGGTCGGCTTCGGTGATGATCCAGAGCCTGGACTCGTCGCCGGCGTCGATGTCGTAACTTGAGAACAAACGGTCTCCGTGGGTGAGTGCAGCCTGATTGGAGGCTCGATCGTCATCGCATAGCTCGCCCCAGTCTCCAGCCAGATGGCGTTTCAGCGCTGGGGTAGGGTTGAGCTGTCCGGTTTCCACCAGGTGGCTGATAGCGGCAGTCATCACGATCTGTCCTGGGTTAAATAGCGGTGCTTTGACTCGTTCGTCAGTTGCCGGCGCGTCGTCGATGCTCGCCGGCGAGGAGCTGATGATCAGGACCTGGCCGTGATGCACTGAGGAAGGCGTCATTTCCCAAGCACGAATGATCGGGATGAAGCGGTCGGTAAGGATCCTGACTTCTGAGACGTTGCCCTTCTCGTCCTCGGTGAATTCGGTCTTGCGCACCTTGTCCTTGTAGGTATCACCCTTCACGACCAAGATCCGCCCCGACTTCGAACGTACAACACCGGAGATTGCGCCGGCAGCCAGGGCCAGTGCGAGGTGCCAGCGGGAAAGCTCGCGGACAGGGGCTCGGGGTTGAAGGCCGGCTTGCCCGAAGTGCAAGTTGAAGTCGGGCCAGAGACCCTGCAACCGAAGAATCTCGGCGGCGAATTGCTCCGGCTCCAGGGTAATGCGGTAGAAGTGCTCCAGCTCGCTAGCAACTGACGGGACGAGATACGGCTCCCATGGCCAGGTGGCTGGGATCTCCTCAGGCTGTTCTTGCCCAGCGCCGATCGCCTGCAGGCGTGACTTCACCTGGTTGGTTGAGGCACGAGCCAGGTCTTGCCGGCGCACGCGGATGCCGAAGATCACCATCTGTTTGAAGGTTGGGTCTGCAGCACCGTATACGCGAAGGTCGGCGAAGTGATTGCTCAACCATCCAGTCAACTCGTCGTCCAGCACGTACTGAGGAACGATGAGCACCATCACGCCGCCGTACTGCAGAAGCGGGAGGCAGCGTTGATAAAAGGCTTTCTCCAGGCGCCGGCGGCCGCTGCCTTGGTACTGGGATGCACCGGAGTGATCTGCGACCAGGTCACCGTAGGGTGGGTTGAGCCAGAGCAAGCCGAACGACTGGCGGCTGATCAAGGTGTCGAAGAGATCGCTGTGCAGCACCCGATCGAGCAGGCCACGCGCGTGATCCGCTCGCTCGCGATCGAACTCGACAGCGAACGCTTGGACCTGGTCGCGACCCAGGACGTGAGCTGCTTCAGCAAGGGCAACACCCTCGCCGGCGCAGGGGTCGCAGATCCTCATCCTGCCCGAAGTGGCGGGAGTGAGCGCCTGCAGCGTGCGTTCGAGAGTGATCTCATCGGTGGGGTAGTAGCCGTTGCGAGAAAAATTGCGCGCCAAGCGCGGAAACATGAGAGCCATAGGGCGTCCTTTGGGTTAGTGGATGAGCTCAGGCAGGCGCCTGAGCTTCAGTGGTGAGTACACCCTGGCGAATCAGCTCGCCGAGAGAAGGCTCGAGTACCTCGAGCTTCAATGCGAGTCGCCAGGCACAGACATTGCCGATCGTTCCTGGGAGGGCAATCAGCATTTGGTGCTGGGTGAGGACCTCCATCACGGGCTCGCGCCAATGGGTGAGGAGTGGGAGCGGGCAGGTCTCAATCACCAGCGGCCAGAGCCGTTGGTGTGGGGCTTCATATCGCTCCAGGAGGGCGAAGGCGAAGTGATTGGCTTGGTCTGGCACCGATGCGCGTCTATCGAACAGCCAGAGATGCAACATGCTGCCGAACAGGGTGCCGCGGAATTGCCGCGTGGTGCGTTTTTCCAGCAGGTCAAGGTTAGGGAAGACTGGAATGCTTCGCCCGTCGACGAGAATATGAAACTGCTCGAGGCCACTCTCTTCCCGGCCAAGTGTGAGCCTTGCCAGGAACTCCTGCAGTGCGGTGTCACGGCCCCAGGCCGACAAGAACACCAGGTTGCGCTGTTCGTCGCACACACAGGCGTCGACGTACAGGTCCGGGCACTCTTCGATCTGGAATAAGGGGGATGGGTGCATGAAGGCCTCCATTGTGGAGGCGTCCATCCCAGAGGGCGGAAACGCCCCCAGGGGTGGTTTGGTGGTTAGTTGAAGGTTCTGGTGACTGGATCGAATGCCACACTGTCTTGTTGGTGCAGCGGCCCGTGCCCTTCGAGGAATATTTGGATCCGGTACTGGTCGCGGAAACGTATAGCGGCCTCAGCCTGGTCAAGTGTGAGTTCCAACTCTTCGATGAACAGGTCGACGAGCTCCTCGTCAGTCGACACCTCGTTGTTGGACAGCTGGTCCTCGATGTTGGCGAGGGTTTGTTTGCTCAAATTGCTGAAGATTGCGTTCATGTTGATGCTCCAGATCGAAAAGAATAACGGAGCCCCCTGAGGAGGCCCCTCAGGGTGTGGTTGAACGGCGTTTAAAGAGAGACTTGGTTGAGCTGGATGCTGCGATCGAGGCGCAGCAGTAAACGAATTGTTGTGTCCTGAGCAAATGCCGAGTGGCTGTTTACTCGACGAAGAGCTTCTATAGCTGGTTCGACTAACGATCGGTCGAATATTGAGTCTTTGAAGAGATCTGCAACATCATCGATCTCGACTTCTCGAAGAGCAGTGGTCACCGTCAAAAGAAGACCACTGAACTCGGGATGGTTGAATAGAGGGTTCATGACGATTTCCTGTTCCAGGTTTGCGTTTTGAAGTCCATGGTGTATCCGAGCTGCTCCAGCCTTGTGCACTGTGCACGCAGCCGTTGTCGGTCTACTGTGGTGTCGAGCCTCACGGTCTCGCTCAATGGCCACACCGTGCCAAACAGCTCGGCATCGATGTCGTTCGTGCTCGATAGTGCCGGTGGATTCATCCCGAAAGGCTCATCCGAGGCGAGGGCATCAGATTGGGGCTGTCGTACCGCCGTACTTGGGCTCCGACGTGTCGGTACCGGTGTGGATGGTGGCCCGTCCTCATCTAGAGGGTCAGGGACGTTGGATGGCAGGTGTTCTTCGTCCTCGCGACTGAGACCTGTGACATCCTCCAGGGTCATGCCCTCGAGTTCTGCCCTGATCTCGACAACGAGTCGCCCTCCGTGCGAGTAGTACGACGGTCGAATCTGCTTGATCGCGAAGTCACCTCGGTATTTACCCTCCTGGTACTGATCCAGAAGAGCATCTTTGATCGTGAACTCACCGATCGAAGTGCTCAGGCGACCGACGTTGAAGAGCCCCAGACGGCCGGAAATGGTGCGTATGGCCAACTGGCCAGTGATGGAGATCATGTGTACTCCCCGTAAAGCATGGGGAACTCCCTGCGGGGGTTCCCCGCGAGGGTGGAAGGTGGTCAGCAGTCGAACAGAGGCAGACCGTTGAGAACGTTACTGTTGGGGTCGATGACCAGGAACCTCACTTCAGCCTGAGCGGCAAGAGTGAGCACTCGGATGGTCTCATCGCTGAAGCCCTCGGCGGCTTGCAGAGCTTGAAGTGTCGACAGGTCGTACCCCCAGTACCGTCCCAGATGTTGGTCGGTCCAGGGCGTACTGAGAAGTTTAAAGCCGATGGCGTCACTGTCGGGCAGCGTGAAGCACTCGAACTGAAGCAAAGCTGTATCAGCGTTCTCAACGAGTGTCTGCAGCTCCTCCCAGTCTTCCTCGGGCAGGTGTGCTGAGGCGAGTTCGAAAGCTCGGCTGCAGCAGGGATGGGGTAGAGGGTGATCGCCGGCAGCGATGTGGAAAGGGTTGGGTGATTGTGCCATGTGGCGCGCTCCTGGTTGGGAGGAAGCCACCCCAGAGGGTGACCCCTCTGGGTGATTAACTGGCTGTGTCAGGCGAGGTCTGCAGCGGGCTGCAGCTGGATCTGGATGTAGGCAGGCTCGTTCTCTGGGGTGACGACTCGCAAAGCGAGGGCAACACAGTCACGTTGGCGGCCGGTATGGCGCTTTATGTACACGCCGAAGGTGAAGGCCTTCGCCAGGGGTTGCTGCTTGAGTTCCTGCCACGCCATTTGTACGACGGTGGCGAGGCGTTGGCTCATTTCGGCTACCGGGGCTGGGTTTTCGAGATAGACCACACGCATCCACGCAGCGTTGTCCAGGACAACCGGAAGGGTGAGGTATGCCTCGGTTGAGGCGGAGGGTATGGACATCAGAGGTCTCCAGAAAGAGCGAGGCCTCAGTCCGCGAGGATGAGATCCCCGCGGGTAGGTAAAGTTGAAAGCACTCCATCACTAGGTGATGTGATCGCGCTACCGAGTGCTAAGCGATCTTGGGTGGGTTAGCGCAACGCGCCGGAGCCTGAAACCCTGGCTCCTTTGGAGGCGCTGTCGACGACAGCGAACCAATTCGGAATTTGTGGCCTGACGAAGCAGTCGTGCCAGGAAGCTCAGTGAATCGATTTCTAGAGGGAGCTAACTCCCTAAGAGCGGCGAGCTCTCAGGGAGTTGAAGGAGTGTGGTTAAACCATCTCTTGGTTAATTTCAGCCAAGCAATCGTGGGCTGCTTGTCTGGCTTGAGGCAACTCTCTGAGCCGCCAACCTCTTTTTCTCATCGCTAGATTGAACATCTCGTTGTGGGGGAACTTGAACGATTCAAGCTGTTTTTTTAACGAGCTGAGAACTCGTGCTTCGAAGAGTTCGAAGTGCTGCCCGCAACCGATTGATGCATCCTTCTGAATCCTGTCAACGAGCTTCACGAATCGCTCTTCGAGGACGTCTTGACGGATAAATGCATTCGGAATAAAGGGGTTGGTGACAAAAACTACACCAGCGAAGATCTGAGTTGTTTGAGCCATGGTGATTCTCCTAAGTAAGAGGGTCACCATCCCGACGGGCGATGAGCCCGTAGAGGGGATTGATAAGTTAACTGGCCAGCGTATAGCCAGCCTTGGGCGGTACTGGGATTTTCCTATCGCATTGGAAGCGCATTGTTCAAACCATCACGCAAGCAGAGTGCCTGGTCTTGGTAACGGTTGGAGCGTTGCAGAACTTGTCCGCAGGCATCGGTGAGCTGCCAATAGCAGTCGCCAGAGTCAAGTTCGTCCACCAAAAGCTCGAGCTGTTGAGTTCCAACTTGCACGCTGTAAGAGAGCTCAAAGCCATCTACCTCGTTCTCATCGATATACATAGGCTTTTCCTTGGTTAAGTAGCACTTCCTTTTGTAAGAACAAAGGCGCCTGAGACGGCGCCTTGATTAGAGGTTATCGGAGCTTATGCGGCATCTTGTTGAGCATCAGCATCAGTGTTGGCAGATGCATCAGCGTCAGTGCCCTTCGGTTTGGCTTCGTAGACAGTTTCACCGTCGACCTTGATCCAGCCGATGAAGAGCAGTCGACCTTTGAGGCTTACGCCGGTTTGACCTTTCTTCTCGCCTTTCTCGTAGGTGAAAGCGTCAGCCCAAATGTCGCCAATGCGAAAGGACACGAGGACTTTCTTGCCTGCATCGACTGCTTCTATGCAGCGACGTACCAGCTTGGTAGCTTCGGCGCCGACGACGTTGCAGTCTATGTATGCGTATTCGACATCATCACTGGAGCCTCGCAGAGCTGCGATGGTAGTGGCCATGAAGGGAGCGCCCTTGCGGGGAGTCACTTCGCGGATACGGTTGAGGTAACCGATGCCAGTGGTGTGAAGGTCGAAGTATTTAGTTTCGTTGCTCATGGTGATTCTCCATTTTCAGAGTCAGAAAGCGGAGAAACACTTCGCCCTAGGGGGAAAGTATTCCCCGCGAGGGTTAGAGCTCGGGATTGGGTGTTCTGTAAAGCAGAGTAAGAGGGTGCTTCCATCAGTCAGTTTTTGACTGATCAACCGCGCTACCGGAAGCTTGGCGGTCTTGGGTTTGATCAACACGAATTATCGTGTCGTAGTCTCACAGATCGTGACTACTAGGGCATGTTGCTGACAACGTCAGCGATACATGGTTGAAAATATGGAAAGGTTTTCTCCGAAAGTCAAGCCTTCGGAGCTGGAGTGTTACTCCAATGAATCCAAGAACTTATTTTCTTCATCTTCTTGGCCTGTGAACCAACCTGAATCCCAGGCTTTTTTGAGGCAGGGCACGGACTTAAACAGCTCTGGTATCTTCGAACTCTCCCAGTAAGCTTCGTTACCCATGCAAAAAGCTTCATCGAGGGCGAAAGAAATGCCATCTTCATCGCCTAGTATGGTTGCTTTTTCGAAGTCACACCGAATATCCAGTGCATAGTTTTGTGTGCTGCCCATGATGATTCTCCAGTATCAAAAGTTGAAAACGGAGAAACACCTTGCCCGAGGGGGAAAGTATTCCCCGCGAGGGTTAGAGTTTGGGATCGGTCGTGTCACGGCCTACAAAGCTGTGATGAGGAAAAAGGCCCTTCGAACGAGGGGCCTTGGATTCAATGAAGACGAAGAATGTCGTGCTTATCGATCCAGCGCTTGATGAGGGGCCAATTAGCCCATACAGCCATTCCAGCGCAGGCGAGGAAAATGCAGCCAATGATGATGAGGCCGAATGTGTTCTGGCTCATATCACTTCTCCTGGGTCATCAAAATACCTACTACCCACGCTATCAAACCGATGGCGAGGGTACAAGCTGTAAGGGTCCGATGATCCGTTATGAAAATTGAGACCAACGCACCAGCAACGGCTGTTGTGCCGATCTTGCGAAGATCCTCTGCAATAGCAGCGTATTGGCTAGCTTTCATGGTTTTCCTTGGTTGGACGCTGGAAAACCTCCTTGCTGGGAGGGAATCCCAGCAAGGCAGAGTTGAACGTGAGGTTACAGAGCTACCGGCGCAATAAGCTGATCAAGCGAACCGAGCCGTGGAGATGGTGATTTCATTTTTTTGCTGGCTGACGGCGTGCGTTTACGTTTCTTGGGTACGAGTGCAGTGGTATGGGTGTCGAACCAATGGTTGAGGTCGACCCCTTTGTTACGAACAATCGCCGGAACCTGGCAGAGCGTGTCCCAGTCCTTGCGTAGAGGTGCGAAAGCCGAAGCTTCAGCGAGTACCAGGTTAGGCTTGGTTTCAACTGGATGAGGTTTATTGAGCGCACGCAGGAATTCCCGGGATAGGGTGCCGAGGGCGTGACCAAAACGGTAGCTGAGAGTAGTGGACATGGTGCTTCTCCTGCAGTTCACGATGCGGAGAAACACTGATCCCGTCGGGGAAGTGAATTCCCCGCTGGGTTGACGGTAAGGTGCTTCTATCGATCGAAATCGACCGGTCGCGCTACCAGAAGCTAAGCGACCTTGGGTGGACCAACACGATAGTCGTGTCACAGCGTTTCGGATCCAAGCTGCATGGGCATGTCGCTGACAACGTCAGCAAAGCACGCTTGCATGATTGAGGGGGAAGTGGATTGTGTCAAGCGGAGGGAGGCAAAAGATGGGGGGAGAGGACGGAGGCGCAGAGAGCAATCGCCGGGGCAACCCTGTCAGAAGTTACCCCTGGCTAAAGTCGAAAAAAAGCATAAAAACTCAAGAGAAATACGCCACCTGTGCATTGAGTTCGATCCCTGGGCATTGATCGCAATACTCATCCACCTGGCCAATTATCGTGGCTGAGGCCAGTTAACGTTCGGCACGCATCCGCGCACAAAAGGAACCCTTTTTTTCGCCGGCGGGCCACCGGCAGTGAAAACATACCCCATGGGTAGCCTGATGCTCCTCTATCAAGAGCATCAGGCTACTCATGGGATTGAAAAAAGGAGGGGCCGCAACACCAGTGCGACCCTGAGATGAAAATGCACCGAACCTATTGGGAACTCTGTGTGCCTTTAAACCCGCAATTCACGAGTTGACGGCTGCGCGACCAGCAAGTACAGGGAGACACAGGGAGAGTTCTCAACCAGATCTGCACGCGCTTCCCGGGGCTCAGCGTGCTATCGGTTTGGTGATGAGGCGAACCTTCAGCACCAGGGCACTACTGATGACCGTCAGTAGCCAGCGGGGTGGAACCAATATTGATATCATTATGTTGTCGGACCCGCTGATATGCAAGCTACGGGCCGCTACCGACTAGGATTAATCGTCAATTTACCGCGACAATTGCACCCTCTGGAATGGTGGGTGGAAGAACTATCGCCGTTTGACCAGAGGTTGGTGATACCAAGATGCCTGATCGGTTCACTCCAACTGCAACGGAGCGAGTGCGCTCAACAAGCGCTGCCTGCAGGCCTGCAGGTGCACTACCCGAAAAGAAAGTGTAGCTCTGCCCGTCAGCAAGGTAGGTGGCCACGCCTGAAGGTTTAGAGAACCACGAAGGTAGATTGAGCTCTGTATCTGAGGGGAAACCTGTGAACGTAGAGTTCGCCTTCGCGTACACAGCAGCTGCCGATCGGTACACAAGTAAGTTACGACTCAGCGAGTCCACAGTCGCATAATCTGTAACTCGCACAGACTGCTCCTGATGTTGCGTGAATAGACTGACGGATATCAACAGCACGGTGAAGACTATCCAGTAGAACGACATAAGTTAATTCTCTTTATGACCAGTTATGAGTATCTCAGTCAATAACCCTGTCGTCGAAACACTGGGTTGGAAATTTAGCGCACCTCATAACAAATCATTACTGTGGCGTCCCACTGTGTGTACTGAAAAGCTTGGCCAGTCATATAAGCGCCAGAGCCTGCGGGGCAACTACAACTTCCTGTAAATGGGTTGTTTTGCCTGCATCCCCCATTAAATGTTCCGACTACGAAAGTGCCTTTCATGTTTGAGGTGATGGTATTCCACACACCGGATTCGCAAGATAGTGCGAGTCCTGCTGCATTCTTTGCCATGAGCTTGTTGTCAGTGCACGCAGCACCCTCCGTCGCAAGTCCGCCGATCGAAAGGTATTCATTGGTTGAAAGACGGCCCGTGGCGGTGATTGTGCCCGTCGAGCTCACAGTCGATGCGGTAACTTCTCCTGCGTTGTTTATGTCCTGGCCACCCATATTGAGGGCGGTATTCATGGTGTTCAGTTCTGGATGGCCTGGTACGGCGTTCCGGTACAAATAATCATTGGCTAGTTCCCCATCCATCAGGAACAGCGCGCTTGCGGTGTGACCCGCACCCGGATTAACAGAGTAGTTGCTCAACGCTACTTGCCACCCACCTCGGACTCCCTGAATGACATTCGGGTTAACTGTGGAAATGTAGCCGCCAGGTCCGCCCAGGTTCTCCGCAATGGTCCGAATTCCCAGCTCAGATACAGCCTGACCTCCAATGGTGAGAACAATGGCTTCAAGCTGGTTGGGGTTAGGTCTACGAGCTAAGCCGATGATCGTCTGACCAAATCCATTGGTGTCCCCGAATCCATCCGGAAGGTAGTTCGTGTTTTGAAGCATCGCGACGGTAATTTGCGCAGGGGCGGTAGCCGTTGCACTTTCCAGCACTGTTTTGTAGTTATCCTTCAGATATTTACTCAGTGCTTCAGCAACAGTTCTCTGCTTGTCGGCGGCGATCTTGAAATCCCGAGCGTCCGTTTGTTTGATCATCCAATAGGAGGCTAGGGTGATAAGGACAGTCAGCACGAGGAGTGTCATCGCAGCGTCAATGCTCAACATACCGGCCTGTTTACGTTTACTGATCATTCCAGAGGCTCCTGGAGGATTGGTTTGCGATGTCTTGATCGAGCATCTGGAGCTGGCCAGCGCGGATTTTTTCCCGGATACCGGGAGCATCGGTCCCCGTCAGTGCAAGGCACTGAAGCTTTAGGCGTTTGAAGCCCTTTGCGTCAGGCAGCAGGGTTTGATGAATAACTGCTATGAGGCCCTGGGCGAGGAGATGGATTGCGTTTGGCACTTTGGGTTGTGCAAGAGATGCCAACCGTTCTATTCCCTGTGTCACGCTGCCGGCATGACCTGTGCAGATGATAAAGTGCCCGTTAATCGACGCTTGGACTACTTGAACGGCGGTAGGTGTGTCACGTACTTCCCCCACCATGAGCATCTCGGCACGAGTGCGAAGTGCCCTTATCAACGCCTCTTCGTACCCACCCTGACGCCTTGATACCGGTACTTGGATGCAACGGCCTGGTCCATGCACGCCGTGTAGAAGGGGTTCAGGCGGATCTTCGACGGTTAGTGCCATTCCCCCCAATTTTTTGAGCCGGGCAACGAGCATTGAAGCAGCGCTCGAAGTCTTCCCTGAGCCCATTTCTCCGCAGATGAAGATCAAGCCTCGCAGTGTCGGATTGAATAGACTTGTATGAAGCTCGTCAGGTAGACCAATGTCATCCAGAGAAAGAATCTGGACCGCCGACTTGCTTAGCACGAACAGAGACTTCGCGTGCAGGTCCTGCAGTTGGGTCACTCTGAAGACCGTACCGTCCAGGATCAGAGAAAACTCAGGTTCCTGAGTTTTACTGAAATGCTCATGACAGCGCTCCCGCAGATCCTCGATCTCAGCCTCCCAGGTCTCAGGTGCTGGCACGCGAGAGGGCTGGCCCGGCAGCCCTTTAATGTCTGCGAAACCGTCACCGAGATAGAGGTCGACGAAGTTGGCTTCAGAGATAGCGCTCAAACTTTGCTCCTTCAGTAGGTGGTCCAGGCGATCGTGTTCGAATCACTTGAGCAACTGGTTGAGGCGGCCACGGCCATGACTTCACCTGTCACCGCTGATGCGCCGTTGATAGTGGTGGTGGTCTGCTTACCCTTAGCTACACCGGCTGCCAGAATGATGCAGGCGCTTTTAGGTACGTTGGATTCGGAGATAGTGAAGGTCATACCGTTGCTCACCACCGTCACTGCACCGTTCCACTGGTTTGTCAAAGAAGTACCGGAGATGCCCATCGAGCCAGTGCCTTCGACGTTGATCAGCGAGGGCACCAGGTTCTGACCTGAGGTGCCGTAGCCGTTTGATCCTTTCAGCTTTTTGGTGTTTGCGATCAGGGTGCTGATATTGCTCTGTTCAATGGTGACGTCGGTGTTGCCGAACATTTTCCAGGACAACAAAAGGATGAACCCGAGGGCTACCGCGATCAGCATGAGCCAGAAAACGCCGTCGATCGAAAGGAAGCCGCGCTGTTTGTTTCTTGCATGAATTGCCACGTGTATTACCTCTTTGTTTACTGTTTAGAAGCTGGTGGAGTCCATTACGCTGCCAGCCATTTGGAAGATCCCGATGACCACCAGGATCATGAGAACCCCCATGCAGATGGAGGACATTGCGATCAAGAACTTGGAGGTCGCATCGACGCGCAGGAGTGTTTGCTCCATCCAACGATTGGCGAAGCGTTCCATTGACTCTGCGAAGCCCTTGCGGGTGGCCAGAACTTCTAAGTAGTGGATGGCCATAGCGTCAGGGAATCGATGTCCAGCCAGCTTCAGCGCTTGCCCAAAGTTCTTACCGGAGCTCACGCCGTAATGGATTGCATCAAGGCGTTCACGTAGCCATGGCGGTGCGCTTCTGTTCAGGATCGTGAGGGCATCGAGTTGGTTGATGCCGGTGCGTAACATCACGGACATGTTGAGAAGAAAGATTGATCCGTGGAGCACTTTGTAAAGCGACCAGGGCGGGAAAGACTCCAACCTTAGCCGGGCGAGCTGGAGAGCACTGCTGAGTTGAATTTTCCAAGCGGAGCTGTTGGGCTGGATTTTTAATCCACAGAAGACAGGCAGGGTGACGATTGCAGTGATGATCAGCACGAGCAATACAACGATAATGATGACGCCATAGCTGCTAATGAGGTTGGAAAGGTGGTAGAGCAATGCCGGAATGCCCGTCCAGCTTTCTGGATCAGATCGGCGGGACATCGATGGAACCATCCAGAGCGCAATGACGTACAACAGTGCCCACATCAAGCTCCAGGTAAGCGATGGTAGAGCGACCACTGATTGAACAAGTCGGCTGATACGCTGGCGAATTTCGATGATGCGTACGCAGTCTCTAAAGGCCTGAACCAGGTTGCCCGTTTCCTCACCTGTCTCGATCAGCGACGCCTCATCATGAGGCACCCGTGACCTGCAGGAATGTGCGAGCGACTTCCCACCCCTCACCGTCATCGCAATCTCGCCACAAATGATGGAGACAGGGTGCAGCTCTTTTCCGTCATTACTGAAGGCCTTCTCAACCGTTTCCAAGGCTTCCTCGATAGGGATGCCGTCCTCCATTACCCCCATGAGGCTTTCATAAAACTGGATTCGCTCTTTCTTCCCGAACTGTTTCGCGTAGAAGCTCTCAACCCACCCACGGGATGCTTCCTTGAGGCCTACGAGGAAGTCTTGGAGGACCTCAAACATTGGATAGCTCCACCAGTTGGCGGTCGAAGTCGAGTGGGCCGACGATGGTCTCGGCGTGCCGAGGATCGATGATCCCTGCTTGGATTTTGGTGATTGCATGGGAGATTTTGGTGATCCCTCCCATTTCTTTCACCCAGTGTCTGCGTGCCGCGCTTGCGCCGCCTTTTGCGAAGACATTCATGAACTGCAGGTCGGTGAGGAGCACTTCACCTACGACGCTCCGGTCGATGACTCCCAAATTTTTACAACCAGAGCAGCCTTCGCCACGAAGGTTGACCAGGTCGATAATCTGCAGGTGTTCAAGCCTGGATAGAAGCACCGGGCTCACCGCTGAGTGGTTCTCGCGCAGCGGTGTGCAGCAATGTGGGCAGAGAACCGGGAGAAGTGACTGGTTGATGATTCCAGTGGTTAGGGCCGGATCCATCACCAGGTAGTCGGGTACCCCCATGTCCCTGGCCCGCTGAATCGATGCGACCGCGTTGTTGGTGTGCATCGTTGACCACACAAGGTGACCCGTCATCCCCCCGCTGTAAGCGGCTTGCGCGGACTCAAAGTCGCGCAGCTCGCCGTACATCAGAATGTCCGGGTCCAAGCGAACGGAGTTTTTGATGCCGCCGCTCCAGGTCTCACCGGGCCCCAGGGGGGACTGGTTAGCCTTCAGTGGATACTCAGGAGGGTCCTCGAGGGTAAGAATGTGTCGCGTACCCTGAGTCTCGTCGTGCAGCAGGTTCAGATTCACTTGCAAGGATTTGGACTTGCCGGAGCCAGTAGGGCCGGTAATTAAGTTCACGCCATAAGGCAAGCTGCGAAGACGTGCGAACTGCTCAATCTGTTCCGGTAAAAAGCCCAGGTCACTGAGCGTCATTTTCCTCTGATCGTCATATAAGAGCCGCATAACCATTAGCGGTCCATCTACGAGTGGCCGAGTAGCCACCCTGGCTCCGAACAGGCCTAGCTGTTGCACGAATTCCCGCCCTACACGGGCGTCCTGAGGAATTTGGGGTTGGTAGTGGTCTTTGGTGACGTCGCACATACTGTTGTACAGAGCTGAGCAGAGTTCCAGGCCGACCTGACTTTTCTCCTGCCGAGCTTCCCAGAGCAATCCGTGGACGCGATAGAGGATCCTGGTGATGTCGTGGCCTACGATGATGTGAACATCACTTGCTCCCCGGCGATGGGCGTCACCGAGGATTTGAAGCGCATGTGCCTGACGATCCGTGTCGACTTGAGCTCCCCCCAGCCCAACCTGCTCCGAGGCCTGGTACAAGGCCTTGATGTCTGTCATCGAGCACGTGGAGATTTTGTAATCAAACCCTGCATGATCGAGCTGATCCATAAATGCCATGACGTATGGATCAGCTTGGTGCTGCGCGGATACATACAACGAGCCATCCCCGGTCAATGCGCAAACCGATCGTAGTTCGGGCTTGAGCTCGAATCGTCCACCGGGTGCGGTCAGCACCGCACTGGAAGGCGTTGGGGAGAGTAGCGAGATGTCGGGAGATACAGATACCACCGCAACTTCAGTGGAGACAGTTTCGGTAATGTCGTTAGGCGCGGTGGTTAGCACGGTCATGAGGGCTATCTCAGGGTTGAGCGGGGATCAAGCCGGGAAAAGCCGACGCAGGCTGAGGCATTGCAGGTTCTGGCTGGCTTGCGGGCGATGGGGGGCGATTTGAAAAACCGAGAGGGAAGCGCTTGCCTTTGCGCTCAAGGGTGACGCCGTCAAGAGTGATCAGTGCGACACGATAGCCACCAGGCAATTCGCGCCCCAAGGATGCATCGATTTCAATCCCGTTGCTGAACAACAGGGTGGCTTGAAGCTTGCGGGCAGAACCGGTCACCGCCTTGATAACGGGGAGTCCCTCCTGGTTAGCCGTTGCCATCGGCTGTGAAGGCAGAAGTGTGCTCGCGAACCCGTTGCTTGCAGTTTGTGATTCATTTGTCGAGTCCCCTTGGAAAATCTCTCTTTCAGCCTTGGCGCGCTCGGCTTTGGCCTTGAAGAGGATCGTTTCGCTTTGCACTTTTCCCAGTTCACCCACACTGATGCCAGCGAGCTCAGGCGATGATGCAAAAGCGTTCGAGGCTATCGTTGTGATGAGGAAGAGCCACAAGGGGTTATTTCGCATAAAGATCACCTGTCACTGTCCACATGAGATGGTTGGCTTTAAATTCGGCTTTAATTTCGCGCAGTCGCAGCCCCTGGTTCAGGGCGTCAGTAAGGGAATCGTGCGGAAGCACACCGGTGGTGTACCTCAGTTCAAATTGCTTCCACTGCGGCGGGGGAGGTGGTGGAGGTGTAGGTTGGCCTGGTAGTGCGGGGGGCTGCGGCACCACCACGGGTACTTCGTTGAGCGTCGGCTCCTGAGAAAAACGATGTAGCCAAGAAGATAGAGTTGCTGAGGCTTCAACCGCTTCAAGCAGCGGCTCGTCACCTGCGACAGGCAGTGAGAGCTCATAGTGCAACGTCGCTGAATTGCCCTGTTCATAGAATGTCGGACGGCCATAAAAGTGGCCGGCAGTTGCGGACAGAAGCTCAGTGGCTGTGCTATTGCCAGACCTCTTGTAGGACACCGATATTTGGCTTCCATCGCAGCTTGCGTCTGCAAAGTTCCAGCCCTGAATGTTCAGCGGCAATTGATAAATGACCTTGCTGCAGCCATCTACGAATACTTGTACAGCTGGGCGGTTCGCCCATGGGTGTTCAAGTGCCTGTGCAGGTTGAACTTTGCCGCTTTCCGACTCCATCTTCGCGAGTGCGTCGAGCCTTCTCTGCTCAGCGGCCAAGAGTTCTTCTTGCCGGATCCGTTTCTGATGCGCGTCCCATTGCGCCCAACCGACCAGACCTGCAGTAATGAGGATGCCAACGGTGGTGAGTTGTGCCAGCTCAGCGCGCGATAAGCCAAAAACTAGAGGGCGCAGTCGGTACTCACGCTTGAGCTTCGAAGGTTGTAGCAGTTCGTCGATGTCGAGAGGTCTACCCCCCATTTCAAACTCAGGTGGTAGAAACCACTCTTCGAATTCAATCCCGCGGCTGCGCTGCTGGGCCACCCGACGACGGATTTCGGCTTCTGATCCGATTACGTCACAGCCAGGGATGATGCCACCCTCGTGAACAGCGACGACTGCAAATCGGTCCTCGTCTTGAGCGACACGCCAAGCTGCGATCCAGAAGTCACCGAGTTGGCCTGCCAGGGTGGAGGCCAACGAGTACATCCCCTTCGTTACGCCGTCACTTCGGGAGACGAAGCCTGCTTGAATAATGCGCGGGTTGCGTCGGATAGTGACAATATCGAGCTTGTTTTCCTTCCCGAACTGTCGAGCTTCTTTCATGTGCCCTGTGACGCTGCCGAGCGGATGCCAGCGCAAACCGGTTACGAACGCTCGGCCTCGGTGGCGCAGGATCTGTACGCGGGAAGCGCGAGGTGCTTGAGCTGGAGTGCTCATGTCCGCGCCCTCAGTACGTCCCGCAGGTGCGCAGTGGCGGCCTGCAGGTCTGGTTCTGGTGTTGAGGGAGCAGAGCCACGTTTGTACTGAGGTTTGCCGCAGCAAACACATTCGGAGCGCTTTGCAAGCTGCTCAGATTGTCCGGTAGCACAATCGGAGTCACCAGAACCACAAGTGCGGAATGGGTGGTCGCACGGGTGCGTCCACCTCCTAGCCCGAAGAAGCTGGCACTCCCTACACCGCTTTTGTTAGCAGTGTCGTTATTCTCATCGAAGCCAGTCAGGACCAGGGTTTCACCGCTCTTCAGGCGAACCTTTGGAGCAACGTTTTTGGTGTCGTAGTCAGTGGTCTGAATCTTGGACTCGTTACTCACGAAGTCCTTGAACGTTGGTTTGCTGCTGATGCTGAGTGTGATCATCAGCAGCATGTTTTCGGAGTCCAGGAGCTTCGGCAGCAGCATCATGTTGAAGCCACTGGTGATGGTTGCCGGCGTCAGGGATGTACTCGAGCCCACCGATGCGGTGGTCGTTGTGGAGCTGGAGGCAACGTAGCTTTGGACGTTGCCAATTTGAATCGGCGCTGGCTGTAAATTCAGGGTTGTGACTGAGGGAGAACGAACCTCTGAAACACGCCCTTGCTCAGAGAGGGCCTGGACTACAGCTTTGGACCCGGCCCAGGGCGAGCTGGAAGTATCCAAAATGCTTCCGGTAGCGGAGATCGCCTCGGTACTGATGCCAGCAACGGTGTTGCTCAGGCCGAACCCCCACTTGCCTGAGATTGACTTGTAAACCGCACTCCAGTTGATAGCAGTTTGGTCGCTGTCTTTGAAGTTCACTTCATAGACTTTGACATTGAAGAGTACCTGTCGAGTGATACTGCGGTTGGTGTCCTTGAGGTAGGCCGAGATCCTGTTCAAGACCTCTGGTCGATCGCTGACTGTGAGAGCACCAGTAGAGCGGGAGAGGTACAGCCGCCCTGGAGGCTGGGTACTGAGCATGGCCTTGACGTTGCTCTCAATGTCGCTCATCAGGGAGGTCTTGTACGTCGACTTAGTACTTTGGTTGCTGCCTGACTCGCCTGTAGCTCCAGAGGAGGAACTCGATGTTCCCGAGTTACCACTACCCCCAGTGGACGTCAGAAGGCCCGACTTGACTGTACTTTCGATTTCCAGCTCATCGCCGAAGGTCCAGACGTCAAAGGTGCGCGTGTCGAAATAGGTAATACGAACGCCCTGCAGTTCCTGGTCAAAGTGCCAGGAAAGCCCAAGTCTGGACGTGGCCTGATTCAGCAAACCCGAAACGTTTCCGGAGAAGTTAATACCGCTGATCAAGCCACTGGGGCCTAGGTCAAGGTCATAACTTCTAGCTTGGCTTGGCACTGCACCGATGACCCCAGCAGGCATTAGGCCTGCCAGGCTGTCGGGGTCGGAAGAGACGCCTTTCGATTGAGCTGAACTGCCTGAGGACCTGCCCGAGGAGAGGATACTTGGGTTGATCGCGTCAGGAGCGACAATCACTGGCAGACCAGTTTCCTTGGTGATGACCTGAGCCAGCTCACTGATGGATACGGGACCGGCGGCCCTGTAGGCGATGTCTCGGTCAAGGGAGAAGGGCAAACCGCGCTTGTTCACCAGCGGCTGGGTCGAAACCCACGGTTTACTGCTGAATACCACCGTATCGCGAGCTTGCTGATGCTGTTGATTCTGCAAGTACTTCGTGTACTGGCCTGCCGCTTGGCCTTGGTACTCTGCGCGATCGAAGGAATCATCTACGCGCTGTACTGCACAGCTCGTCAGCATGGCCAGGGCCAAAGGGGTCAGTGCCCAGCGGATCCAGGGAGATACGGTCATTTCTTTTTCCTCTCATCAACGTGCAACACACGTTGGGAGTTGTTTCCGTCAACAATGAAGGATCGGGGAGCGCTGTCGTATAGGGGGAACAGCTCGCTGATGGCTTGCTCAAATGAACCTTCAAAATGCAGTTGGGCCTGGATCGGATAGTCCAGGTCTTCCTGGCCCCAGATTACCTGCCAAACAGGATTGGCCTTTTTGGCCCACGCCTCGACGCTTTGGCGCAGGGTTGAGCCAGTGTCGGCCGTCCATATCTGAGGCAGCGGCCTCGGAGCGATCACTGGCGCCGGTGGGGTCCCCGTCAGTGGCATGGGTGTGGATACGACGCTGGTGGTTTTGACCTGCCCAGGCGGGGGAGCTGATTTCGAACTGACGGTGTTGCCGGTAACACTCGAGCTCGAAGGCTTGGTCGCGGAGACCACAGAACTGGAGGTTGGAAGAGAGCCATCCTTGGCGGGTGCCACCGGGGGGAGCACGGGGGCCACTGGCGTTGGGATTGCGACAGCGGGTGTGGTCGTAGAGATAGGGGCGGGAGCAGGTACAGCTGCGACGACAACGCTCGGCGTCGTGGCTAGGGTGGCGGAGCTGGTGGCTGGAGCCCGCGCCTTGTCGGCGTAGAGTTGGCCCGTCGGCGCCGATGGGGTTGGCAATTGGTAGCCAGGGCGAAGTACGAAGCATACCTGACGGTTCACTTCATCGACTTTCACCTGCCAGGCCGGGCCGGCGAGAACCTGTAGGGTATTGCGCAGAGTCATCGGGCCAAGTTTGTATTGGGCAGCGGGCAACGGCCGGGTATAGAGAATATTGACGCGGTCGGTTTCCCTGGGGCAGAGCGAATAGCCAGAGCGATCGATGACGTGTTCCATGGCATCGTGGAGGCTCGGCTTCATGTTTGCAGGAATGGTCACGTCAATGATCTGTGCCATCAGGTCGCGTTGACCGGTTTCAGGTTGTGTACTGACGAGTGTGTAGCGACCGTAGCGGACCACAGGCTCCTTCTCTGCTACTGCCCCGTTCGGGTATAGGTCTGGCGATAGCCAATCTGGGTTGCGGCTACTGTCAAAGGCCGGCTTGGGCTGCTCAGCCTTCTGGATCGCACATCCCGCGACGAGCGCGAGTAGCGAGAGAGTGGTCAACTGCCTGATCATTGAGGCCCCCTTTAATGATGGGGCAACGTTGGCAGGCCACCTGCAATTGCGCAGCAGGAAATAGGCATCGCACCTGCGCGGGATTTATTCGAGTGGAAGCGCGTTAGATCATTGCGGAGATAGCAGCTCGGCTCGCAGCTGCCTGATCAGGTTCAATAAGCTCTTGAGCTAGTTGGCGTTTGTCTAACAACATCTGCCACAGCTTCTGATCGATCGTGTTCTCGATGAGTGGGATCTTCACCACTACCAGACGTAATTGGCCGTTGCGGTAGGCTCGATCTTCAGCCTGGTCTTGCAATCCGGGTGTCCAGGGCAGTCCCAGGAACATCACGTAGTTCGCAGCGGTCAGGTTGTAACCTGTACCAGCTGCTGAAGTCGTCCCGATGAAGATCCGAGCTTCTGGATTGTCCTGGAACTTGTCTATGGCCTTCTGCCGCTTAGTCGGAGAATCGCTACCTACCAGCGTCACGCACTCCAGTCCTGCCTCATCGCAGAGTGATCGCAGCGTGCTGACAGTCTCTTTGAACTCACAAAACAGGATCACCTTGTCTTCGATGTCGAGCTCCGCGAGTAGGTCCATGACGATTCTAATTTTCACCTGCTCAAGCAACTGACGCAGAGCACCCAGTCTTGCGAAAATCGGACGGTCATCACAGCGGATCTGATCATAGTTTTTTCGTTCGGTTGCTGACAGTTCAGCCGAAAGTGTTTGTCGTTGCTTGCCCTTGAGCCCGGGTAGAACATCTTTCCGTCGGCGAAGCATCCAGTCACTGATCGCCCCGCGCAGATCCTTGCGAAACTCTGAGCTGCCGGCGAACTGGTCGCAGAACTCTTTGAGTGGGAGCTGTCCGACGGGGTGGCCTGAAAGCCTGAGGAGGGTATGCAGCTCTGATTCACGGTTTAGGACCGGTGTACCGGTAAGTAAGTAGCGGTAGGGCACTTTGGCGGCAATGTCGAACCCGTGTCGCGTCCATTGTGTGGTAGGTTCCTTCAGGCGATGCGCCTCGTCGATGACCATTACCGAGTAGCGATCGGCTTGCAAGACGTAGTCCCCCAACCTCTCGTAGTTGATCAACATCCACTGGGCCGATGGATCTAGTATCTGCAGGGCAATGCCGGCATCTGGGTAGACCATCTGGATCTCCCGCTGCCAATTGATCAGCAGTGAGGTCAAGGTGACAACTAGGATGGGCTTTCCTGCAGCTCGAATGTATGCGGCAATAACAGCCTGCCGAGTTTTCCCCAGGCCCATATCGTCGGCTAATAGCGCACTCGTTCGTTGCAGCAGGTGGCGGATTCCTTCAGGTTGGTGAGAAAGGAGAGAGTGTCCGACCAGTGCCTGATCGATTTCCAGATCAGTGAGCTCAGTTCGTTCAATCGACGGTACCGCGGCGAGGTACACGTCGGATGAGCTTTCCTCCGCAGAGAGCTTTGCCGTGTGCTCCTGAGGAGGCCCTCCGATGCTGACCTTTGTTATGGCATCGGAGGATCCAGCAGACCCATCGCTCAGTAGTTCCTGGACCGTGTCCAGAATCTCGAACTGATCTTCGGCCAGACCCAGCTCCAGGATGAGGTTGCTCCTAATCAGCTCGGGAGTGGCTTCGATACGCCATGCTTTCAACTGGCCTAGGAAGACTCCTCGCATCCTTCTGGCGACAGCGACGATACCAGGATGATAGTCACCGGAAAGCAGAGAACCGCCTTGGGCAAGAGGAGCCAGACGAACACTCACACCCCACAAGAATGATGCTCGATCAGGAGCAGCCTGAGCGTTTTCAATCTTTGCGCAGAAACTTTCCCAGGATTCGTTGAACTGGCCGTCGGACAACTCGACCAGACGATGAAAGAGCACGTCCAGATCGGCCAGTAGTTTCGACTTTGGGAGTCGCCAGTATCGAAAAAGTGGATGCTCTGTTCGACGGATGAAGAAACCGCTGCGCTCGAGTAGTAGACGGTTTGCACCGTCTACAAATTGAAGCTTCAGTCCAAAGTCATAGCCGTCGAATACGGCCTTCAAAAGCAGCTGCGCCCGGCTGTTCTGAGTGTTCTGCAGGCGTAGTCGAGTCACACGCGTTCAGCCTGTGCTGTCGCGCCTGTGAGTAGAGTGACTTCGACCGAAGGCAGTGCGACGTCGGACAGACCGGTCACGAACATCGTTCAGAGCCCCCGTGGTTTGCTGAAGTCAGGTTTATCGCCAGCATTCGGATAGCTGACTTTGCAACCATTGGACTTGAAGCCTGTGCATCCCCAGAAATCGTACCCGCCTTTGCCTTTTTTCTGGCGCCGCACCAAGGCATGACCGCACTTACCGCACTTGAAGTCGGAGCCGCCATCCGAGGGCTGCATCGCGGCACTCGGTAAATTGCGCTGCTTCGACAGTTCGTCCTCAAGCCGTAGGTGGAGCCGGCGGACTACTGCAAGATAGCTGTCCTGCCCCTGTGCAATCTTGTCGAGGTCGCGCTCAAGCTCGCGTGTGAAGTCCAGCTCGACAAAGCTGAAGAACCCTTCCAAGCGTGCGATGGTATCTTCGCCCAGCTCAGCAGGAGCGAGTTTTCGGCTCCGCTCTACGATCAGGCCTTTGCCTGTGATGTTTTTCAGAATTGATGCAAAGGTGCCTGGGCGACCGATGCCGCGGCGCTCCATTTCCTTGATGAGGCTGGGCTTCGTGTAACGAGGAGGCGGCTGAGTTTTCTTCTTCTGGAGCTCGCCTTGCTGCACCGGGAGGACTTGTTTGGTTGATAGCAGCGGTACTGGGTTGTCAGCCTCAGGATCACTTCCGTCGTCTGTGTCATCGTGCTGCAGGAGCTTCTTCCAGCCAGGGTTGAGAAGAGTCTTCCCTGTTGCTGTGAAATTCAGTGGCTTCTTGTCTGGACCCAGCGCCAGGAGCTTTGCAGTACGTACGTCGTATACGGCTGCTTCAAGCTGGCTGGCCAATGCCCGGATCCTGATCAATTTATAAAGGTCAAGTTCATCATCGTCTTCCCCGGCATTGGCTTCGGCCCAATAGGTTGGGGTGATCGCCGGGTGGCCTTCCTGGGCACCTTCTGCCGCGTTGAAGGTCCGTCTTTCGGAGACGGCCTTAAGGCCCATTGAGTTAGCCACCTGGCGAATGTCCACCAAGGCCTCATCCGGTACGTTCGGGTTATCGGTTCGATGGTAGGTGATCACGCCCTGCTCGTAGAGGCGTTGGGCAACCTGCATAGTCTTCTCAGGGTCCCATTTCAGCGCATTGCCGGCGGCCTGTTGCAGTGAAGAAGAGATGAAAGGCGCCGGAGGGTTCACAAAGAGATTCCTGTTCTCACAAGACTCAACCAGCACATGTCTTGTCGCTGCTACCGCTTGGGCGAGCTCCACGTCCTGGATGTAAGGGTGTTCCTTCGTCGTAAAGACAGGCACCGGTTTCCAATCCGCGGTCCATACCCCCGTGCCATCTGCTGTTGCGAAGTGCAGGCGTACCCCGAAGTGGTGGATCACGATGAAGTTGCGGATTTCACGCTCCCGCAGAACGACCAGATACACCGCCGGGGACTGTACTCGTCCGGCGCTGGTGGGTTTACCCATGAGACGCCTGAGTTCCTGTGTCACCAGATAACCGACAAGTCGGTCTAGGGCCCTACGGCATTCCTGCGAGGCGACTTTGTTGAGATCGATTTGTCGTGGGTTCGCCAGCGCTTCCTGGACGCAATTCAACGTGATCTCGTTGAATGTGATCCGCTGGTACTTTGTCAGCCGGAGTTGCTGCTGGATATGCCAGCTGATGCTTTCACCCTCGCGATCAGGGTCAGTTGCCAGAAATATCTTCGTTGCTTTTTTTGCAGCCGCTTCCATCTTGCGGACGTTGTGGACACTTTTGTCCAGCACTTCATACACCAGGGAGTAATTGCTCCGGATGCCTGTTGTGATCATGCCGTCGCCTTGGCCGCGCGCTGGAAGATCCCGGATATGTCCACCGCTGGCGACGACGAGCCAATCCTCACCTGGACGGAGTTTCTTCATCATCGGTTGGAGCTTCTTCAGCTTGCCCGGTGCCTCGATGATCAATAGGTTCATGCAGTTCCCCTCACAATGTGCGCGAGCGGAACTGTCGCGCCGCGAGTTGAGAGGCTTCAACACGAAATGCTTATTGCAAGAGGTGATCTATTGCGAGATCGGGCTAACAGGAAATGCCTAAACATCTCCGCTCATTGGAGCTCCAGCGTTAGCTGCTGCTCCTGGGCAAAGCCGTTTAGCCACGACGCAACCATTGCAGGATGGACATAAGGGCAGTCACAAACCCGTAGCCCTTTCCGCGCGGCTTCCACCCCAGCAGCAAAAACTGCAGGGTGGGGATTGTTGAAGTGCCTCCTGTCCAAGGTTTCAAAGTTAGGAACGACGTCTTTCATGAACAAAGCTCCTCGATGATCCGATTCGGTACTCAGAAGATTCACGCTTGCCGCGATTTTCTCGAAAATTAGTGAAAGGAGGAATCTGAGCCTAACGGAAGGCGATGTGTTGGCTATCCAACCCCAACAAATCCATGAATGGCGCGATTTTTTGCTACAGGGCTGGTGGTGGTATCGGAGTATCAAACCAAGTGGCTGATTGCACCCACTGAACGAACTCTTCCACTGATTGGCCGCTGCGCGACTGGAGGACAGCCAAATCCCCAAACAGTGCGACGCCCTCCCTCTCGTCCCAGTTGAAAAACTCAAAGTAGTTGCTGTCGAGTCGATCAGAGTTGAACAGCTCGTAGATGAAGTTCCGAGCAGTCAACGAGCTCATGTCGCTGTAGTGTTGAGCGTAGAGATCGTTGGAAGATCGCCACCCCTCTTTGACCCATGATGCGAGACGGGCCGTATCAGTGATGCCATAGAAGTCGGGAGCGTTGAGGCTGCTTTCATCGCAGTACCGCCAGTACAACCTTCCCAGCTTTGGATGGTCCGCTGCAACCAAACGCCAGCCTTCTGAGCACCTCTCCTCCTCATCATCCTGCATTGTCACCACCCTTAAAGTTATCGACATGAGGAGGGGGGTGACGCTGAGTCATCTCCCCTCCAACCTGCAGCTTCACGAATGGGGCCGGCAAATTAAGACCCCGTTCCCGTCAGTAATGTGGATCTGGATCCGGGTACTGGTTGAAGTCGGGCTCAGGTTCGCCTTGTGGCCCAGGCGCAGTTTGGTTTCGCTGTGCAGTGCTCTGTGCTTGCGAAGGTGACAAGGATACTGACGCGATTCGGTGGGGCAGAATCGCGATGCGGGACGCCTGGACTTTCAGGGCGGCATTTTCCTCGCCATCTTTTTCCCAGCGATCCATTACGGCCCGGCCGATGATGATCACCCGCATACCTTTCTGAAACAGTCGCGCGTAGTGCTCAGCGTCCTTGTGCCACCACTCGACGTTCGCCCAGAAGCCGCCGCGATCTTCAAACCCACCTTTGCCGTCAGGGATAGAGTTGTCGAAATAGACGTTGATGCGGAGCATGCGCCGCGGATCTTTGTTGCCGTTCGGGAACTCCTTGAACTCCGGCGCGGAGCCGATGTTGCCTTCCCAGTTGCCTACTGTGGTACCCATGTTGACTCTCCGATTATTGGCGTTGCAGTTGGTTGGTGTTCTGCTGCAGTCGGCCCGTGATCACGGCCTCGGCCTGGCGCATTTTTTCTGCGCACTCGGAGGCCTGCTTACCGATTGAATGGACCAGGCTAATTTGCATGTTGAGAGTTATGCGCTGCAGTTCGAGTGAGTAGAGGTCTTGCAGCAAAGAGGTGGGTGTTTTGGGGTGATCGACCATCGATCCCCATACATGCACGCCCATGCGCCTTGTGCCGACGTGCTGCCAGCGCAGAAACATTGTTCCAGCCTGGGTGTTTTGCTCAGTCAGCTTGACCGGCAGAAGCGTGAAGGGATATCGGCGAACCTGGGCCAGCACGCCCTGGGCAAGTTCTTTCAACCCTGCCTCCAGCGCCCTGCACTGGTCGGCTAACTGGTCCAGCTCCCCCTTACCTTTAAAGGGCTTTAAAAGGCCTTTTAGTGAGGCACTCTGTTGCAGCCCTTGGAAGGCACTCTGTTGCAGAGGCTGAAAGGCGGGCTGTTGCAGCGCTCCCTGGTTCGAGGTGTTCTGCACCATAACCATCAGACCTCTTCGGCGTCGTGCTCATCGTCATCGCCAGAGAGGTCACCAGCGTCCGCTTGCTGGCCACGAGTGATGACTGGTGCAAAGGTTGAGCGCCGAGTGCCTTCGAGAATGTCTTGAGGGATTTCGCCATACCGCTCGTACATCTTGCGAGCTGCTTCAGCTTTTGCATTGTTGGCGGCGAAGTCGTCGCGGCATGCCCCTGAGTACTTATAGAGCTGGGCCAGAGAGAAGAGTCTGCGCAAGACGGCAGCTCCTTCATCGAGCCACTGCTCCATGTCTCGGCGACCGATCAGGCCTACGTGTTGAGCAAGCAGAATGCGCCGGACGATCTCGTCGTAGTTGGTCAGCAAAGCCACGGCTTTGAACGCGATGGGATTGGAGAGATACAGCGGCAGGCTAACCGGCTGGATGGACAGGTTTTCACTGATCGAGATCTGCTTGGGCAGCTTAGCCATCACATCATCGAGGCGCTCATCAATGAGCTTGAATGCCTCGTCGGATTCTTCGACTTTCTCTTCCAGGCGGATCATCCACCAGTCCGAGTAGGGATCGTCCTGCGTACAGCCACGGTTCATGCGACTTACGATGGCCGAGAAACCAGCAAGACCGATGATCGCGTGCTTATTGTCGGTCTGTGGTCTGCCCATCCAGATCCTGGCGGCATGGTGGGTGTGGAGGGTGAGCTGTACATCGCTTCTGAGGGAGCCGATGTTGAGCCGGTAGTTGTCAGCCATGATGCGGGGTGTCCTATATAAAGAAGGAGAGCACGCTCATGCTGCAATTGGCTGTGACCTGGCGCAGTAATAAATCCGTAGCTCGATGGAAGGGTATTTGTTGCACTGGCTCTGCCACCGCCGTCGCTGGACCCTGGTCGAGTGGTGCGGGCCGCATCACTTGCGGTGATCGAGCCACCGCCGTCGTTCTGATCTTGGTCTAGTGGTACGGGCCGCACCACTTGCGGTGATCGAGCCACCGCAGTCGCCCGATCCTGGTCGAGTGGTGCGGGCCGCACCACTTGCAGTGGTCGAGCCACTGCTGTCGCCCGATCCTGGTCGGGTGGTGCGGGCCGCACCACTTGCGGTGATCGAGCCACCGCCGTCGTTCTGATCCTGGTGGAGTGTTGCGGGCCGCAACACTTGCGGAGATCGAGCCACCGCCGTCGTTCTGATCCTGGTGGAGTGTTGCGGGCCGCAACACTTGCAGTGGTCGAGCCACTGCCGTCGTTCTGACCCTGGTGGAGTGTTGTGGGCCGCAACACTTGCAGTGGTCGAGCCACTGCTGTCGCTGGATCCTGGTGGAGTGTTGTGGGCCGCAACACTTGCAGTGGTCGAGCCACTGCCGTCGCTGGATCCTGGTCGAGTGGTGCGGGCCGCATCACTTGCGGTGATCGAGCCACTGCTGTCGCTGGATCCTGGTGGAGTGTTGCGGGCCGCACCACTTGCGGTGATCGATCCACCGCCGCTGTTCTGATCCTGGTGGAGTGTTGCGGGCCGCAACACAGTCGAACGCAGTGCCATCGCTACTTCCTCGTGCCGGAAATGAGGTTTTGCATTGCGCTCAACTGCTCTTTGGCAGTTCGTACTGAGTCTGACGATCGTTGCTCCGGCCGTGCGGACGCAACATTCGGCACACTGGCCGCCCCGTGAGCTGGTGTCTGAGGGACTGTCCGTTCCTGGCTATCAGTTGATCGCAACTCTGGTTTCCATGCAGCGTTGAACTCTCCACTCCGGGCCTTTTTGACAATGGTGGACAAGTAACCGAATGGGTTTCGAACGCCCCCAGACTCGAGTCGATGCAACCATTGCTCAATCACCGCGGTTTTTAGCTCGTCAGGGACAAGCTGCATGGCTTCGACAGCCTTGAGCTTTTGCTCGGATGGCAATCGCTCCAAGGCCAGTAACCAGCGGGCCATGGCTGGTTCGCGCGGTACAGAGCTTTTAGATACGTCATGGTTTGTATTTGTATACGTACTGTATGAGTTCGGAATCCGAACTGAGTCCGAACTCAGCGTTTTCTTGCTTAGTTCGGATTCCGAACTCGGCGTTATCGCGGTGAGAGTGTCCATTTTTTTACTGAGTTCGGATTCCGAACTCAGTGCCGACTCAGGGCACGAACCCATGGTTCGGATTCCGAACTCAGTGGGTGGCAAAGCTACTTGTGGGGCTTCATGCGCCCACTTTTGGTTGCTCAGCCGTTCCTCAATAGCCTCTAAGCGTGTGGGAAGTCGTGCTCCTAGATCTGGATCGGCGGCAAACTCACGCCAGGCAATTTCAGCCACCTCACGTATTGTGCGATTCGAGTGTTGCATGGACTGGCCCAGCAACTGCACATAGTCCTTGTCAAACTCCAAAGCTTCCGCAGGGCTGACTGGCTCGTCATGCAGTAGGTAGACATTCCCCTGGACTTGTCCGCTCAGGTCATTGCGCACGCGACGTCCCAGACTGAGCCATCGCGTTAGTCTGAGAACCGTTAGCGTTTTTGAAATGGTCTCTCTGGATGCCGGCTTTCCTGGCTGCATGCCAAGGTATGGCCGTAGCTGATCGTATGTAGGAAACGCAGTGATGCCGTCGTCATTGATCAGAAGACGAAAGACTTGCCAAGCATTTCGCTCGAGCGGCGATAGTCTGTCATCAAGGAGCAGACGCCTGGGCACGGTTTCGTGGGGATTTCCACTGAAAATGATGCCTGACATATTCTGCGGAGAGGCGTTTGCTGCAGTGGAGTGTTCTTTTCTTTGAAGCGCATAGGCCTCGAGGTGACCCGAGGCCGTATCAATTAATGACGACAAAGGAAGTCGGGACAAGCTCATGACTCAGGTTTACCTTCTACCGGACGGACCAGTTGCTGGTGTTGAGTCCTTGAGTCCATGACCCGAGGGAGCCCCTGGCTCACAATCCTGCCGGCAGTGACGGGATATAGCCCTTCGTTGATCCAGGTTTGGATCCTGTTCCAGATGATCGCAAGGCTGAGGCTTTCAATGTCTTCGTTCGACTCCTCCTGTGGCGAGTTGAGCTCTTCCGCGACCATCATGGCTATATCGAGCATGGCAAGGCTGTCATTGACCTCGACTTGGTTCTCATCCATCAGATGTTTCCAGCGGTACCAGAGGTGTGAATCGAGCTCTTCACCAAACTCTCTCCAGCGACCTCTACGCGCACGAACTCCAATGACCATGCGCTGCAGAGCTACGTCCTGAGGGGATAGGCCAAAGAACTGTTGCAGCATTGCCGTGGTAGCCCCCAAACGTAGGGCTCTCTCTATCATGCGCAGCTCCATATCGGAGCGCTCAGCACCTGACAGGAGCTTTTTGACCATCTCTGTATCAATGGTCACCTGGCACCAACTCACCGGGGTATTTAGCAGTAGGCTCAGTACTGTAGGCTGTTGGAGCTGCGCCAGAATCTCTGGCTCAAGGCCCATCTCGATGCATCTTCTAAGCTGGCCATTGCGCATGTGATTAAGCACCTGCGACAAGATGGCCTCGTTAATCTGAGACTTTGACATTGGACTCCCTCCTTCACTTGTCCGAAGCTAGTTGCCTGGCTGTGAGGTGATGTCATCGCTTACTAACTGCATCTCCAGGTCAATAAGTCGCCGGGCAAGTCTTACAACACGAAATAACTTCACCAGAGCACCATCACCCAGACGCCCAGTTGCATCGGGTGACTGATCTTTCGCCAGGGGCTGACCCAACAGAATTTGTCCAAGGCCCGCAGCGAACTGGAACTCGCCGAGTGCGTCGCGTTGAGAGGGATCTTGCTCGATCATCTTGAGCGCAATGCTCATGGTTCCGCTGAGGGACTGAAGCAACGTAATGGTGTGATGCGCGGCCGGCGAGATCTCGATTTCTTCGTCCGCTGCTGGACGGTAAGAAAAGCCAATACCGCATTCAATACTGAGGACCTCTCCGGGAGCATTGACCGCCTGGGCAATTTCGCGCGCCAGATCTGCAATTTGAAGACGAAGCTCCTCAGGTGAATCGATTTCCCGTTCGATGTACCAGAGGTCAGAAATCGGATGCAGGCCGCCGGCTTGGACTGGTATCGCAATCAGTGCATTAGCGTGGAAGTCGGGAAGTGTTTCTCCATTCAGAGAGGCCAGGCGCTGCTTCATCTGTGTTACACGTTCGGTTGTGGACACCGGCGATGCAACATGACCCTCGACGCGAGCCTGGCGCTCTTCTTGGCTCATGTGATCAAGTGGCGGCGGTGCAACCTTCGGCTTTTGCGGTTTCGTAACCGACCCTGTTGCAGGTTGAGGTGCAGATACTTGTGTGGATGGCGCGCTCTGATCAGATTGCTGACCGCTTCCTGGAGATGGTTCAGATTGGGAAGTATTCGCTCCCAGTGTAAATGGGCTTCCCTGCGGGTCGACGATAATTGCTTGTGGCAGATCAAGAGGAGGCGTGCTTCGCCGCATTTGATCTTGGCTTTGAGTGATCGCGAGTAGGATCGCTTCGTAGCCCATTCCAAGCGGCTCTTTCATCTGAGCGATGAGCTCATCCTGAAATCGTTGGAATAGGAACTCCTCAGCATCGCCTTCGAATTGAGCTAATACATCTTGAAACAGAAGATCGAAGTCAACCTCGGGTGATTTGACGTTCTGCTCCCAGCAGGCGAAGGATGTCTTACGTAGCGCTAGGATCTTGGTAATTCGATCTACGCCAAGTCCTGAATAAAGTAGGCCCGGAATTGCAGGCAGAAGATGTCGTATGGCGTCCTGCATACGGCTGATATGAGACGGGGATACTGGGTAACCATCTGCAGTAAGTCTTCGTGACAACTCTCGTACACCAACTTTCTCGCCAGTCTCTGCTTCGTATAGTGCTTTGGCGTTGTCGATACCAATCGCACGCTCAATAAAGAGCAGCTGTCCTTGCATGTCGTTTTCAGCCAGATGTCCCGTGAGCGCGATGATTTCTCCTCTCGCCTGGTCCCATGGCCGAAATAGGCAGTTGAAGCGGAAGTACTTCTCGTCCCCAGTTTCTTGATAGAGCTCTTTGAGGATTGATAACCGCGTATTGCCGCCGTTGCGGATCCTGTACTTTTCCTCCCCAGGGCGTCGAGTTACAGGAGGAGGGGTATCCAGACCACGGTTTTTGATAGATTCCTTTATCTCGTCGTACTTTGGGTTGCGAGTTGTCCTGGGGTTGGTGTCATACGGTAGGACATCATCTAGCGTCAGTACCATCGCGGTGTCGACGATTGGATCGCTGAATTGGGCTGCCTCCGGGGCCAGGGGTTTGAACCCCGGGGCCAAGAGTCGAGCTTTTAGATCAGTAACAACTTTCATCTCAGGCTCCTGCTGCAGCGCTATGATCGTTCAGTAGGGGAGCCTGGTTACGGAATAAGATCAGGATTTCCTGGAGGTCTTCCTGGTTTGGCGTCGCGTTCTGTAGCAATCGATCGATGACCTTGTAAGCGCGTGCCAGTTGCGCTTCGAGTCGGAGGCTGGCGGTGCTGCTTGAGGTTTCGCCAGCAGAGCTGCTCAGATTAATCCGCAGCGACTGCTCGAGGCGTTCGATGATCTCGCTGTTCATGGATCGATGATTATCGCGAGCCACTTGAGTGATACGGTCACGCATTCCATCCGGAAGACGAACAACGAACTTGTCTGCGGTGCGGGAATTGGTTGCGTTCATGATGTTCTCCAAAAAATGTGAGTGAGCGCTCAGCGCCGGGCAGTGAGGGATCGGCAGCTGTGGTCTGGAACAGCGGCGAAAAAATCGAATTGGGACAGACCTTGAAAGGCCGCCTGGTTGAGCCAGAGGCATTCGGTCCGAGCCCGCGCTCCATCGGCATATGCATGCCTGCTTACCCGGTACCAGTCTTTGTAGAGATCGTCGTAAAGCGCGCAGGGGTAGCCTGAAAGTACGACCATCCCTTGCCTGCTCTGCAGAAACGTCGCGAGTTGCAGATGTTCTTCGTCGCTCAGTTCGTAGCGATAGGATTTGCCCGTGGCGGTGTGGCGAACTTTTGTACTGCGAGTGGAATGCACATAGGGGGGATCCACGTAGTGCAAAGTGTTCGGCCGGTCATGGTGCTCCATGATCGTCAGGGCGTCGCGTTGCTCGATAACTACCCCCTGTAAACGCTCGATGATTGTGTCTAGAGCATCGGGATAGTTGCGCCAGTCCACCGCCGGTGAGGTGCCGGATCGAATTGATGTTGAGCGAAACCCCGTGCGCTCCCCGCTGGCAGCCGCACTACCGAACCCTTGGAAAGAGCGGAGTACCATCCGCCGGGCGCGCTCGAGAGGATCTGCCGTCTCGCTGTAGCTCGCGGCAAACTCCTCACGGGCAAAGGGAGTCAGGGCGAGTACGTTACGTAGCTCACCACCACGGTCCCGGGCCACACGGAACAGATTGACTACTTCACCGTCCAGGTCGTTGTAGATCTCGGCGGAGCTTCGAGGTTTGCGCAGCAGAACAGATGCGGCCCCACCAAATGGCTCGACGTAGGTGTGATGGGGGGCTATGTGCTGGATGATCCATGCAGCCAGCTTCCACTTCCCGCCGTGATACCGAAGTATCGGGCGCTGAACTTCTCTCATTGCTGTCCTCCCGAACCCGCGTTACGACGTTTGAGCTGATCGGTGAGCTGAGTGGGCAAGTTCTTGATCGTCAGGGAACCGGTGTCGGCATCGTATGTGACGTTGGAGCCGAGCAGGTGTGCCTCAAAGCTAATCGAGAGCCCTTCGGCACGGCCGGTGAAACGACGGAACTGGTTGAGCACGCGCTTGTCGGCCGGGATCTCGGCTGATAAGCCGTAGTCGCTATTGCGGATATGGTCGTAGAACGCCTGCGGGCGATCTTCATCGAGAACTTCAGATAGTTCCTGCAGGTGGAGAGGCTGGCCGAGCTTCGTTTGTGTGGTGGCGTAATCGAGCAGCGCATGGGTTTTCTCCCTCGCGCTTTCTTCTGCGAGATCCTCTTTTTCGACGTACTCGGTGAACGCCTTCAGCAATGTGCGAGTTTCACCTGAGCCGTCGACGCCTTCCTGGCAGCCGATGAAGTCGCGGAAATACTCCGAGACCTTCTTGCCGTTCTTGCCCTTGATAAAGGAGATGTACTGCTTGGACTGCTTGTTGTTCTGCCATTCGGAGATGTTGATCCGCGCCGCCAGATGCAGCTGGCCCAGGTCCAGGTGACGGGACGGCGTCACGTCCAGCTGGTCGGTCACCGCCACGCCCTCACTGTGGTGCAGCAGGGCGATCGCCAGGTAGTCGGTCATGCCTTGCTGGTAGTGGGCGAACAGTACGTGGCCGCCCACCGACAGGTTGGACTCTTCCATCAGCTTCTGCAGATGCTCCACCGCTACCCGGCTGAACGCGGTGAAGTCCTGGCCGCCGTCCAGGTACTCCTTCAGCCAGCCGCTGAAGGGGAACGCACCGGACTGTGGGTGGAACAGGCCCCAGGCTTTGCCCTGTTTGGCGTTATAGCTGTCGTTGAGATCGACGAGCAGGTTCTCGAGGGCTTCTGAAGTGATCAGTTCAGTGTCCCGTGCAT
>Ga0105243_10000423_pt1 | contig 44393 bp, 43 predicted proteins | sample KBSM34metaG_FD_81525 | JGI IMG/M metagenome (GOLD analysis project Ga0105243, IMG submission 81525) | Miscanthus rhizosphere microbial communities from Kellogg Biological Station, Michigan, USA - KBS M3-4 metaG | ecosystem: Host-associated > Plants > Roots > Rhizosphere > Soil | place... | reverse complement strand
AGCTGTAAAACAGCGCCTCCTGCATCACCGTCCGGTCGCCCATCATCAGCACATCTCCCGACAGCCGGGATCACTGAATCAGCACGCCTCCCCACCCGCAAGGGAGTTTTTCAACAGAATAGGACCATTTCCTGCCATTGGGAATTGCCTCGCAGGGAATGATCGCAAGTGGGCCGTGAACGGAATGACAGCTTCGGACATTGATGCCGCGCAAGCCGCGGCGGCTTACATATGTCGTCCGCTGCCGACGCCTGAACCGCTGTCCCTCGTATGTCCGCACCGCGTTGCCACGTTCGAGTTCGCGGTTCTGGCCCCACAGCGCCCGCCTGCGTCCGGCTTCGTCCGCGCGGCGCCCATCGTCGACAAACATCGCCAGCTTGATCCGCGCGATGTTCTTGTTGGCGAATTGCCAACGTTGATCCTGCGACAACGTTGCGAGGCCGGTAGGCAGATGGGTTGCGCGGACGGCGCTGTCGGTTTTGTTGACATGCTGCCCGCCCGGTCCCGAGGCGCGGAGCGTTTGGTAGCGAATGTCCTCGTCATGCAAGTCAGGCGTTTCCGCACTAGGCGTCGCACCGTTCCAGAACCATCGCAATTCCCTGCCCCCCACCGATGCACATTGTGATCAAGCCATAGCGAGCGCGGATGCGGTCGAGTTCATAGATCGCTTTCACGGTGAGGATCGCGCCGGTAGCGCCAACCGGATGCCCGAGCGAGATGCCAGACCCATTGGGGTTCACCTTCGCCGGATCGAATTTCAATGCCTTGGCCACAGCGCAGGCTTGAGCCGCGAAGGCTTCGTTCGATTCGATGACGTCAATCTGATCGAGCACAAGCCCTGCGCGCTCGAGGGCAATCGGCACTGCGGGAATCGGGCCGAGGCCCATGAGCCGCGGCGCGACACCGGCGTGGCCCCAGGCGAGGATGCGCGCCATCGGGCTCAATCCTCGATTTTCCACCGCGCGCTGCGACGCGACGATCAACGCCGCGGCTCCGTCGTTGATTCCGCTTGCGTTACCGGCGGTGACGCTGCCGTCTCTGCGAAAGGCGGGACGAAGAGCTGAAAGGCTTTCGGCGGTCGTTTCCACACGGACATGCTCGTCGCGCTCAAACGATCGCACGGCCTTTCCGTCTCGCACTTCGACCGGAAGAATCTGGCCCGCAAACCGCCCCTCCGCCTGCGCGCGCCCCGCCCGGGCGTGGCTCTCCGCGGCGGCGGCGTCCTGCGCGGAGCGACTGATATCATAGGCCTCGGCGATATTCTCTGCCGTGATGCCCATGTGGAAACCTTCGAACGGATCGCTCAGCACCTCGACCATCGCATCGACCATCGCAACGTCGCCCATCTTCTGCCCGAAACGGACGGCGGCCACATGATGCGGTGCGCGGCTCATCACTTCCGCACCCCCGGCGACGGCAATTTCACACTCACCGAGAGCGATCATCTGCGCGGCGGATATGACGGCTTGCACGCCGGAGCCACAGAGTCGGTTGAGTGTTAGTGCCGGCGCTTCGATCGGGATACCGGCGTTGATCGCTGCCACGCGAGCAAGATAGGCATCCTTGGGAACGGTCTGAATGACCTGACCGAGCACGACATGCTCGATATCCGCTGGCGCCAGGCCGGCTCGCGACACGGCTTCGGCGATCACCTTGGCACCCAAATCGGCAGGACTGTGATCCTTCAGACTGCCGCCGAAATCCCCGATGGCAGTGCGTACACCCGACGCGATGTAGACAGGTTCCATGACGCCGTCCTTCAGCGCGGTGCCATGCGCAGGGCTCCGTCGAGCCGCATCGTGGCGCCGTTCATATATCCATTGCCGATCAGGAACAGGACAGCATCGGCATATTCGGCCGGATTGCCCAGGCGCGGGGGAAAGGGCACCGTAGCAGCCAGCGAGTCCTGTACGCCCTGCGGAAGGGCGGCGAGCATCGGGGTTGCCAGAATGCCTGGAAGAATCGTGTTGACGCGGATGCCTTCGCTCATGAGATCGCGCGCGATCGGCAGCGTCATTCCCACCACTCCAGCCTTCGATGCGGCATAGGCCGCCTGGCCGATCTGCCCATCTTCTGCCGCCACAGACGCGGTGTTGATGATCACTCCGCGCTCGCCGTCGGCCAGAGGCTCGAGTTCAGACATGCCAGCCGCGGATCTGGCCACACAGGCAAAGGTGCCAATAAGGTTGATGTGCACAGCGCGAGCGAATGTCGTCAGGCTATGCGGCAACGCCGCGTCGGTTTCCTTATCGCGCCGTACGGTTTTCTCGCCGATCGCGATTCCGGCGCAGTTGACCAGCACGCGCTCTTGCCCGTGCGCAGCTCGCGCCTTGGCGAACCCGGCAATCAGGGAGGCTTCTTCTGTCACGTCGACCCGACAGAATAAGCCGCCAGTGTCCGCCGCGACCGCTTCGCCACGCGTCGTGTTCATGTCGAAGATCGCGACTTTGGCGCCCATTTCTGCCAGCGCGCGCGCCGTCGCCTCCCCCAATCCGGATGCGCCGCCGGTGACGATTACAGCTTGGTCATCGATGTTCATCTTATCTCCAAGCGCTCGATCGACAGGCAAACCACCGCCGCGTCGCCGAGGCTGACCGCCGCACTCGCGGCAAAGCCAACCTCGGTTGCGCGGGCGGCGGGCCTCCGCAATCTCAACTGTCGCACCAGTTAGAACTTGAACGACAATTCCGCCCCGATCGTCCGGGGCTCGCCAACAATCACTGTGTTAAAACCACCCGAATTACCTTCGACATACCCGGCCTGGTAATAGAGCCTGTTCAAAAGGTTTTTGGCATAGACGGAGGCAGACAATTTGCTTCCCATGATATCCTCCCAGCCAAGCCGCAGCGCGACCGTCGTGTAGCCCTTGACCTTCGTGCCCGGCGTCAACGACTCGTTGTTGTTGGAGAAGAAGGAAGAAGACTGAGAGAATGAGTCAGCCCGCAGATGAACGCGACCATATTTATCGGGAACGGGCAGCGTCAGATCGGCATAAAGCGACCCGGATATGTGCGGCGCGTCGGGATAGGAATCGAAGGGAACCGTGTACCCAGGCACGCCAGTCTGCCGTGACAGGTCGACAATGTTCTTCGTGTATTTCGCATCCGTATAGGCGCCGGAGAAGCCCAGTTTGAGCCAGGGCACAAGATCGATATCGCCGTCGACTTCGACGCCCTTAATCGTTGCTTCTGGCACGTTCACGGTAAATGCCGACGGCGCGCCGGCGACGACCGCGTAGATCGAGTGCTGAGCATTCTTCACGATCTGATCATACAGCGCGATGTTGAAATGGGCGCGCCGACCGCCGATAGATCCATTGAATTTGTAGCCGATTTCGAAATCGTGTGTGTACTCATTTTCGAAAAAGTTGACGAAATTATACGGCACAACGGCGCCATTGAAATTACCCGACCGGAAGCTGCCGCGCTGTGTAAAGTAAATCTGGTTCGCGGAATTGAACTGCCACTGAAGGTTGAAATTCCAGCTTGGCGCTTGCAGGTCGCGAAGCTCGTGCGGGAAATTCGGCGCGAAGACGTGATCAGCATAAGGTGTCTGCCCGACCGTTTCCCACGTATAGCGCCCGCCCGCAGTTACGCTGAGCCCCTTGATCGCGTCAGAGAGATCATAGGTCGCCTGGGCGTACAGCGCCCGTGATTCATCCGTGCCGCGAGTATGGTACAGCACTTGGCCAAGCGGGACCGCGAGCTCTCCCCCAACAATGACGGGGATGCCCTCTTCTTTGGTCGAATAATTGTAGAAGCCGCCGACGATGAACTTCAGTCGTCCGTTGGCGCTCTGCCCCTGGATCTGCATCTCGTCCGAGAGGCTGGTGTTACGGAACAATTCGCCGCCCGGCGGCCCTTTGAAGGCCCCAGTCGTATTATAAAGATCGAGCGAAGCGAACGGCGAGCCGCTCAATATGCCCGGCGTCCTGGCGTAGCTCGACTGGTATCCGAAGATATTCTTGAACGTCGTTGAGCTGTCCAGGTTGATCGTTGTCGTGTTCTGCACGAAGTAATTGTCCGCATCGTGCGGCAAATTGTACGACAGGTAAATGTCGTATGGATGGGCTTTTTGGTAGGCGAGATAGCCCGCGACCGCGCCAGGGAACGTTCCCGGTCCCGGCGGACCGTTGCCGACACCGGGAAAGAAGCCGTTCCCGTAGACCGTATCGAGCGTGGTGGTCAGCGCGTAGCCGTTGTTGGTCTGGCCGAGCTTGTAGTATGAGTAAAGTTCGCTCGCGGCCTCGTTGCCGCCGAACTTGCTGTACTGGAACACCGTGACGTTCCTGATCGCGTCGGTTGGCTTGAACACGATCGAGATGCGGCCGGATTTGTTGTCGATGTCGCCCATCGTGCCGCCGGCAAGGCGATTGCGGACATAGCCATCCTGGCGCTGATAGTCGCCCGCGATACGGATGAGAAGGACGTCGGAGATCAACGGAATGTCGATCGCGCCCTGCGCCTGGAACAGCTTGCGCTCGCCGCCGCGGACCGTGAGGTAACCGCCAAAATCATCGCCCGGCAGAGTCGACGTGTAGAGGACGGCGCCGCCCGTCGCGTTCCGGCCGAACAGCGTCCCTTGCGGGCCCTTGAGGACCTGGACCGAGGAGAAATCGTAGAATGACGTCGCCGAGTTCCCGCCGCCGAACGGCACTTCGTTCAGATAGGTCAGCACGGCAGGACTCGCGCCCGAAAAGGGGTCGAGTGTCTGTCCGCGTAGCGTGAAGCTCAGCTGGTTCTGGTTCTGACCGTTTTTCACGACCAAGCCTGGAACCAGCGCGGCAAGATCCTGCTCTTTAGTGACGACGCGATCTCGAAGTGTATCGCTGCCGAGCACGCTGACGGACAGCGGAACTTTGGAGAGCGATTCTTCCCGACGGGTCGCTGTGACGATGATGTCACCGGTCGGTGTCGCCGCAGACTGATCGCTTGCAGCAGGCGTCGAGGCCGACTGCTCTGATGATGGATCTGCCGGCGCCGCGGCTGGGCTCGTTTGAGCGAATGCTGGCGCGCTGCTGAACGCGGCAAGCGCAATGACCGCGGTCATCGTGGCTGACCGATGTCGTAGGAACAAACGCCCGGTCCGTTCCGATGAGAATGGCTGCCGCAATTCAACCGGAATGAAGCATTCCCTGATCATTTCGTCTCTCCCTAATTCGTTTTTTGTTTGGTCGTTTCTCGTCGGCCGATGGTACTTTTGTTGCCCGGGGAGGCGCCGCCTGACCGCCGCTTGGCGATTACCGACTGCGTCGAAGGGGGCTCAGTCCGCGCTGGCGTCGCGCCAAAGCAATGCGGCGAACGCAGCCGATCACCGGACGGCGCACACGATAGCCTGGCATCGATGCATCGAGGCTCTTTCGCATCATCCCTCCTATCCACGGCACCGTGCTGCGGCATCCGGACATCACGGCGCTTTGGAGCGCTTCATCTTATGGACGTTAGACTAATCATAATTAGGCTGACACTGCAAGTCGGATTGCGAGACCGTCCTGAAAACTGTTGTAGAGGGGCGACAGAACGCTCTCGCGTGAAGCACAATTTTCGGATAATATACTGATTATATTAGTATAATTTTCTAATGGTGTCATTCTGCCCACTCGAAAAGTGGCGAATGGCGCGTCCGATTATATCGGCCAGACATAGCATCTTGGCATAGAATGCACGTTAGATTAGATCCGGACAGCACCCGCGTTCGACTGCAACAAGGGGCGTGCGGAGCGTGCCGGGGCCCGCTCCGCACTACCGATCATGCGGCGACCTTGGCAGCCGCCTGGTCGGTCTTCGCGCCTGGAAGGCTGATGCGCGGCGCGACTTCCTTCGCCGCAAGCTCGAGCGAATGGAACCATGGCGACGGATCGTCATAATAATCGTGGCTCTCGATCTGCAGCGTACCCCAGCCGCCGACCTGTTCGAACAAGGTGTTGATCTTGTCGACGACGGTGTCGGGCGAGCCGACCACGAACACGTGATCAACCAGGAATTCGAGATCGGCCTTGAGCGGATCGATCCCGGCATCCTTGGCGAAGCCGTCCATCATGCCGAATCGGCGCCAGATCGGGATGAGATATTTATTGAAGCAATAGCCGATCGGACCTTCCATCACTTCCTTCTTCGCTTCGGCATCGGTGTCGCCGACAAAGACGGTCTGTGAGACGGCGTGTCGCTGGCGGTTGGGCGTGAAGCCGGCCTTGATATTGGCCTCCGCGTAAATGTCCCAATGGCGCTTGAGCGCTTCCTTGCCGGAGAAGATCGACACCGGTTTGAAGTTCTTCTCACCGGCGAGCTTCATCGACGGCGAGTTCGCGCTGAAGCCGGTAACCGCGAACTCGGGAAAGGAGCCGCCCCAGGGAGAATAATCTGCTAGCTTGTGCTGCTCGTCCTCTTCGGTGAGCGCGACCTCCTCCTCGGGAAAGCCGGCGTCCCAATATTTGCCCTCGAAAAAGAATGGCTCGCGCTTCCAGATCTTCTCCATGATCGACAGCGACTCGCGAACCATCTCATTGAGATGCTCGGTCTTCTGATCGTCGCCGCGGATGCCGTGCATATAGGATGCCAGCGGATAGGCCCCGGCGCCAATGCCCATGAAGTATCGGCCTTCGAGAATCTGGGAGAGCCAGCCGACGGTCATGGCCAGCTTGGTCGGGTTATGATGCGGCAGAATGTGCGCCATCGGCGCGAACTTGATCGTCTTGGTCTGCAGCGCGGCGGCGGCGATGATCAATTCCGGCGCCGGGATATTCTCCCAGATCTGGGACGCGTGCTCGGAGATCATCATCGAATCGAAGCCGGCCTTGTCGGATGCGATGGAGCTCTGCACCCCCCATTCGAACGTTTGCCGCGCCGTCCGACCGGGCCGCATATAGGGGTGGAAGATCAGTCCGGTTTCCATCGCCATGGTCGCTCTCCTTACGCGTTGCTGCTGCGGCAAGGCCGGCTCGTGGCCGCTCTCGCTCTCTGCATTCGGCAATCCTGTCGCAGGAAAACATTTAAGTCAATCGTTTTAGATTTTACTGCGCTTTTAGCGCGATGTTGCAGTCATCGCTCATCGCCGAGGTTTGCTGACACCTCAACTTTCTCCCAGTCCGCCACCATTTTTGCAGCCATCGACACCGGCGCCCTGGCGATCTAGGATGACCGCATGTCTCAAACACCTGTTTTAGATGAAGATGGCGATTTGTCGGATGGCCTAGCGAAGGCGGTCGATGGCGGTCTGGAGCTGGACGGAAAGACGCGCATGATCTTGACGGCCGAGGCGCTGTTCGCTGAGGGCGGTATCAACGGCGTGTCGATGCGCGAGATTGCCGCCAAGGCGGGACAGGGCAATCACTTCGCCGTGCAATATCATTTTGGGTCGCGAGAAGGGCTGGTCGAGGCGATATTCGATTATCGCATGGAACAAATGGAGCCGATCAGGGCGCGGATGCTGGACGAGGCCGAGGCCAAAGGACGGCTGAGCGATGCTCGTACGCTTCTCGACATGATCTATCTTCCGCAGCTGGAACTCCCGAATGGAGCGGGCCATGGCTCTTATGCGAGGTTCTTGAGCCAGTATCTCATGCGCAGCCATTCGCACCGCTTCGGCGATTTCGGAACCGTAGCCCATGTCCAGCTCGGCCGCATCTTCGAACTGCTACGCGCGCGCCTTGCCTATCTCCCAGAGGATGTCGCGCAGCGGCGGTTGGTGACGGCAAGTTTCATGTTTCTGGCGATTCTCGCGCGCCATGAATCGTTTGAGAACCGCGCACCTGGCGAGGAGGATTTCGAGGCAGCGCTACACGACACCATCGACCAGATCGTATCGTGCGTCTGCGCTCCGTTGCGCTTGGCAAACTAGCAGTTTGTGACCAATGATACCGATCGTCGGCCAATAGCGGACCTCACTGGGCAAGCATGCCGGCATCCACGACATGCTCTGATCCGGTGATGTAGGAAGACTCGTCGGACGCGAGGAAAAGCACCAGGTTCGAGACTTCCTGCGGGTCGGCGATACGGCCCAGCGGGATCAGCGACAGCGCGTCGCCACCCTCCTCGTTCGTCGCTTCGACCATCATCGGGGTCTGGATGAATCCCGGATGGACCGAATTGACGCGGATGTTGTGCGGTCCATATTCGACCGCGGTGGCCTTGGTCATCCCGCGAACGGCGAATTTGCTGGCTACGTAGGCAAGGCTGGGAAAGCCATAATTCGCTGCGAGGCCGGCAATAGAGGAGATGTTGACGATCGAGCCGTGCCCTGCCCTCAGCATCGACGGCAGCACGGCGCGCATGCCGTAGAACACCGAATGCTGATTGACCGCGCAGACCGCGAGATAATCCTGCTCGGTCAGGTCGGCCGTTTTCGCCATCGCTCCCAGAATGCCGGCATTGTTGACCAGGACGTCGACCGGGCCGAATGTGGCTTCCGCCTGCTCAACTACCTTCGCCCATTGCACGAGATCGGTCGCGTCGTGCTCGATGAACACGGCGGAGTCGCCGAGTTCCTGCTGCAGCGCGCGTCCCGCTTCGCCACGCAGGTCGGTCAGCACGACCCGGGCGCCCTCGCGAACGAATGTCCGCGCATGCGATTCGCCCATGCCGCGCGCGGCGCCAGTGATGATCGCGATCTTGCCGCTCAGTCTGCCCATCGTCTCTCTCCTAGCTTTAAATCGTTGGCTGATTTCTATCGGCGGCTAGCGAACGCCTGCCGCCCAGTTGCCGCGAGCTCGTCGGGAATCGGCCGGCGGCCGACGACGCTCAGCCCAAAGCCCTCGAGAGCCGTAAGCTTGTCGTTGCTAGAAGTGAGCAGGATCATCTGCTGCACCCCGAGATCGCGCAGAATCTGCGCGCCGACGCCGTAATCGCGGATGGCGTGCGCCTCGTGATAGGCTTGTCGCCCGCCGTTGATCCGCGCGGAGATCGACACCGGATCGGGGTCCTGCACAAACACCGCGACGGCGGGCCCGTCATGTCCGGCGATCGCGGCCAGCGCCCTTGGCACATAATCCCTTCGGGCGAGAGACCAGCCCAGCAGATCGGCTGACAGATCGACCTGGTGCACACGCACCAATGTCGGCTCGCCCTCGTGAATGTTGCCCCGTACCAGCGCGATATGCTCGCCGCCGTCGATGCTGTTGCGATAGACGTGAATTGTGAAATCTTTGCCGAAAACGCTGTCGAACGGCGCGCTGGCGGCACGGGTGACGATACGCTCGGAGCGCCGTCGGTACGCGATCAGATCGGCGATCGTGCCGATCTTCAGCCCATGTTCCTGACCGAAACGGATCAACTCGGGCAAGCGGGCCATTGTCCCGTCGTCGTTCATGACCTCGCAGATGACGCCCGCGGGATTGAGCCCCGCGAGCCGCGAGATATCGACCGCTGCCTCGGTATGGCCAGCGCGCACCAGCACGCCGCCGTCGCGCGCGACCAAGGGAAAGACGTGTCCCGGCGATACGATATCGCGGCGGCCCTTGCTGGGATCGATGGCAACGGCAACGCTGTGCGCGCGGTCCGCCGCGGAAATTCCCGTCGTCACGCCTTCGCGTGCCTCGATCGAGACGGTGAAGGCGGTGCCATGGCCCGACTGGTTGTTGGCCGTCATCATCGGCAGTTCGAGTTTGGCGGCGCGGTCGGCCGACAGCGCGAGACAGATCAGCCCGCGCGCGTGCCGGGCCATGAAGTTGATCTGGCTCGGCGTCGCAAACTGCGCCGGAATGATGATGTCGCCCTCATTTTCTCGATCGTCAGCATCGACCAAGATGTAGGGCAATCCGTCGCGGGCGTCGTCGAGGATCGCCTCGATCGACGAGATATCATCGGTCACTGATTGGGTTCCTCTTAAGCCGTGTCATGCCGCGGCGCCCGCCGCCAAGAGCCGCTCGGCGCGCTCCTTGAGCAAATTCTTCTGCACCTTGCCGGTACCGGTCTTGGGCAGCTCCGCGCTGTCGATGAACCAGATGTCGCGGGGTATCTTGTACCGCGGCAGACGTTCGGCGAGATAGGCGCTAACCTCTTCAGCGCTGGGCGCGACGGGGCCGGCGGATACCAGCCACGCGCAACCGCACTCGCCATAGCGATCGTCGGGCATGCCGATCACATAGGCTTCCCGAATCGCGGCGTGCGTGGTGATGACTTCCTCGATCTCCTTGGGGGAGACAAGTTCGCCGCGGCTCTTGAACAGTTCCTTGGTCCGGCCAGTGAGCAACAGGTTGCCGTCCTCGCGAAAATAGCCACGGTCGCCGGTGCGGAGCCAGCCGCCTTCGGCGAACAGAGCCGCCGTCTCCGCCGGACGATCGAGATATCCCAGGCTGTTCATCGGCCCGCGCGTCCAGATCTCGCCGGGCGTCCCGGCCGGGCTGTCCGCGCCGCTGATCGGGTCGACAATACGGAACTCGGCGATGTCGCCACCGCGTTCGGCTATTCCTGCCACACCGCCCTTGACGATGATCCCCTGGGTCGTCGCGACAACCTCAAGATCGTCGCCTGGCTGCGTGCAAATGATCGTCGCCGTCGCCTCAGTCTGGCCATAGCTGGTGAAAATCTCGTCGCAGCCGAACACCTCCCGGATGCGCTGCCACACCCAGCTGGGTGTCGGCGCGGCGGCACTGTGGATCGCGGTCAGCGAGCTGAGATCGAACTTCTCCTGCTCCGCGACCTCGAGCATCGCCACCGTCATCGTCGGTACGCCCATAAGATACGTGGCGCGGTGGCGCCCGATGCCAGTCAGCATGGCACGCGGATCGAAGCGCGGCAGCGGCACGATCGATCCACCTACGATGATGCCCGAGAGCAGGCCGACGACCAGGCCGAAGCCATGGTAGAGCGGCAGCGAGAAGATTGCGCGCCGCCCATCTTCGAACGCCTGGTGATGGGCGCCGGCATAAGCGGCGCGCAGCAGATTGTCGTGCGTCAGCATGACGCCCTTGGGGCTACCTGTCGTTCCCGAAGTGTACATGATCACCGCCGGAATGCGCTCGGCATCGGCCAGGCCCGCCGGTTGAATCGTCGTCACCGCATCGATGGCGGCAACGAGATCGCAAGTTGTCGGGTTTTCCGGATCGTAGAACAGGAGGTCGACGCCGTCGGGCAGGGTCGCCGGTATCTCCGCGGCATAGTCACGCTTGAGGAACCGGGTCATCGCAATCAGCAGGCGCGGCGCGGATTGACCGAGCACGAAACCAAGCTCTTCCGGGCGATATAGCGTATTGAGCGGCACCGCTGTGGCCTCGGCGCGCCAGATGCCGAACAGCAACGCGACGGTGATCGGATAATTGACCATCAGCATCGCCACCCGGTCGCCGGGCCGGATGCCGCGATTGCGCAGCATCTGCGCAATGCGCGTAGCGGCGGCATCGATCTCGGCATAACTCATGACTGCATCGTCGGTGATGACCAGCGGCCGCTCGCCGAAGTCCGACACAGCTTTGGCGAGATATCGATCGAGCGTCATCGGCACCCATGCAGGATGCCGGCGCTCCATCGCCGCGCGGCGTTCGTCGACGGTGGCTGTCGCCGATTCCATGGCACCTCTCATCCTCAACCTAATCACTATTATTCAACCTTGGCGGTTCGCCGGTCAAGAGCGATAGGCAAAATTACATATGAAAACGTGGCCTCCGCAAAAGGGGCTTGCGTTTCTAGCCTAATCACTATTAGGTTACGTCAACGCCATGAGCAAGGGATTAGGACGATGGATGTCGGGCTTGGCCTCACTTTCCAAAATTTGCGCGATCAACTCGCCGACAAGGACGTCTATCGTCACCAGTTAAAGATGGCGGTCGACGCCGAGTCGCTCGGCTTCGATTCGGTTTGGACGCCGGAGCATCACTTCAGCAATTACAACATGACGCCGAATGTACCGCAGTTCCTGTCGTTCATCGCCGGGCAGACCGAACGCATCAAGCTCGGCACCACGGTATGCGTGCTGCCCTGGCAGGATCCTGTCCGCACCGCGGAGAACTTCATCCTGCTCGACTATTTCTCCGAAGGCCGGGCTGTGCTGGGCATCGGGCGAGGATTGGGCGCCTCCGAATTCGCGGGCTTCAAGGTGCCCATGGGTGAATCGCGGGGGCGCTTTACCGAATATGCCGAAGCCGTACTGAACGCGCTCGAAACCGGTGTGATGGCATATGACGGCAAGTACCTGCGGCAGCCACGCGTCGAATTGCGGCCTCGTCCTTATGCCAGTTTCCGGGGGCGCGTCTTCGCGTCCGCGATCTCGCCGGAATCAGTCAATCTGATGGCCAGGCTCGACGTCGGGTTGATGGTCATCGCGCAGAAACCGTGGGACAAGGTGGCTGAGGACCTGGAAGGCTATCGCCAGCTGTTCCTGGAACAGAATGGTTCGCCTGCTCCCAAGCCGGTATTCGCGGTATTCGTCGCAGTCCATGAGAATCCCGCTGTCGCGCAGGAGATGCGCGACCAACATCTCCAAGCCTATGCGCGCTCGACGTCGGACTTCTACCAGTTCGATAACGCCGAGTTCGCCAATATTGAGGGTTACGAATATTATGGCGGGCTGGCCAAGAATATTGCCAAGCACGGCCTGCACAAGTTCAACGGTTTTCTGGCGGATCTGCAAATCTGGGGGACACCCGACGAAGTAGCAGAGAAGCTCGCCGCGATGGTCGCAGAGTTCGATGTCGGCAGCTTCATCGCCTATTTCCAATATGGTGAAATGCCGCAGGAAATGGGACGCGCGAATTATGAACTGTTCGCCAAAAAGGTGCTGCCGAAACTGAAGGACATCGACACCAGCGCACCGCGCATGATCGAAAAGCAACGTACCGTCGCGTGACGGAGAACGATCGCGACCGGCGGCGCTCCAGACCGCCGGCGCGACGGGATGAGGAAGCAGCCTGGTGAGCGACGATCGCTACACATTCATCCGATACGAACTCGCCGACGGGCGGGCGCGGATCACCTTGAACAGGCCCGACAAGCGCAACGCGCTCAACGAAGAGTTGCTCGCCGAATTGCACGATGCCTTGTGGGAAGCAGACGAGGACAATCGCATCAGGTGCGTGATCCTGGCCGGCGCCGGCCAGGATTTCTCGTCGGGCTACGACCTGCAGCGCTATGACCGGCCGGTGCCGCTTCAAGTCGAGCATCGCCGCGGCCGCACCAAGTTCGATGATGATGCGTGGCATCAGGAACGGCTTCAGCGCCTGCGCATGGTGCTGTTCGACATGCACAAGCCGGTCATTGCCCAGGTCCAGGGGCGATGCCTGGCCGGTGGAACGGACCTCGCCTTGCTGTGCGACATGGTCATCTGCGCGGATGATGCCAGCTTCGGATTTCCGCCAGCGCGCTCGCAAGGGTCGCTGCCGAGTAACATGTGGCTCTACATGGTAGGCCCGCAATGGGCCAAACGACTGCTGCTCACCGGCGATTTGATCGGCGGACGCGACGCTGCGACGATCGGCCTGGTGTTGAAAGCGGTGCCAGCGGACCGGCTCGGCGCGGAGGTCGAGGCGCTGGCCGACCGGCTGGCGCTGATCGACGCCGACCTGCTCAGCGCCAACAAGCGTATCGTCAATATCGGGCTCGAACTGATGGGCGCGCGGACGCTGCAGCGGATGGCTGCGGAAATGGACGCGCGCGGGCATCTCGCGGAGAGCCGAACCGCATTCAACCGCACAGTGCTCGATGACGGTCTCAAGGAGGCCGTTAGGCAGCGCGACGAGCCGTTCGGCGCCGGGCGGGTGGAATTATAGATGGAGAGCGGGATGAATATGGAAGGGCCAGGCTGGCGCTGCCTGTGGGAGGCGAAAGCCACGCTGGGCGAGAGCACGCTCTACGATGCGCGGGACGGCCGCATTTACTGGGTGGATGTCGAGAATCCGAGCATCAACTGGATCAACATCGCGAATGAGGAAAAGGGCCGATGGGTACCGCCGATGTGGATTTCGGCGCTCGGATTGCGGGCAAAGGGAGGCTTCATCGCATCGACGCGTGACGGACTCGCCTTTGTCGATCCAGCAGCAGAAACATTCGAGTTGTTCGCCGATCCGCGGCCCAATGGCCAGGTAGCGCGTCTCAACGATGGCGTCGTCGATCAAAAGGGGCGCTACTGGACGGGCAGCTGCGACGTCACCCAGTTCGAGGACAGCACGACTTCCGAGAACAAGGAGGACAGCGTCCGCGATTTTGACAAACGCAGCACGGGTGAACTTTACCGGATCGACGCGAACGGCATGATCTCCACGGTCGAGCGCAACGTAGTGACGGCCAATGGACCGGCGTTCAGCCCCGATGGCAAGACGATGTACTTCAACGATTCACTGCCGCGCGTCACCTGGGCCTATGATCTGGCGGAAGACGGATCGATATCCAATCGCCGCGACTGGCTGAAATATGGCGAGGACGACGGCTTTCCCGACGGGATGGCCGTCGACGACGAAGGCGGCATCTGGATCGCCTTCTACGAAAGCTGGACGCTGAGGCGCTATTCGCCCGGTGCCGAAATATTGGACGAACGCAGACTGCCGGTTCGTCAGGGGCTCCGGCCGGCATTCGGTGGCCCCAATATGGAGCGGCTGTTCCTTACCTCTGCGGCGAACGCCCTCAGCGACGACGCGCGGGCGCAGCAGCCGCTGGCCGGCAGCCTGTTCGAGATTCTTGATCCGGGCGTTAGGGGTATGCCAAATGTCGCCTTTGCCGGCTGATCGATCGCCAGCCCCTGGCACGTCGCAGGTCGGGAACCTGGAAGGTGCGTGTTCGCCCTCTTCCCCTGGGGGGCCCGATGCGCGATGCGAGGAATATGGACGAGACCTCTTCACGCGAGCGCATCCTGGACGCGACAGCCGATCTGCTTCGCACCAGCGGACTCAAAGGGACCAAATTGTCAGAGGTTGCCAGACGCGCGGGGATGCTGGCGCCGAGTCTTTATCATCACTTTTCGTCAAAGGATCAGTTGATCGAGGAAGTGCTGGTCGAGGGCTGCCATCGCAACACGCGGTTCATTGTCACTCGCGTCGAGCGATTGGGCGGAGCGGCGTCGCCGTTCGAGCGCCTGGAAACGGCGATCACCGCGCATATCGAATTCCTGCTGACCGGGGATCAATATTCGTCGGCCGTGTCGCGTGTGTTTCCGGACCTGCCCGAGGAGATCAAGCGGCGTGTGCTCGCGGCTTATGCAGGCTTCGACAATTACTGGCGGGACCTGATCGTTGCCGCGCGCAAGAGCGGCGATGCGCGGTCCGACCTGGACCCGACCGTGGCGCGCAAGTTCCTGATCAACATGCTGGATTCGACCGCCGAATGGTATCGACCGGGGCACCTGGAGATCGCGGAAATCGCGCGCCAGGCATGCCAATTGTTCCTTCACGGCTTCGCCAAGCCGCGAGGCTGACCATCATCGAACGACGTCGATCTTCTTCCCGGCCGACGGTCGGCAGCGGACCCATGTGCTTCCGCGACATACAGGAGAGCTTAGATGGCAACCGGTAGAGCAACCGTTCTCGTTGCACCCAATCGCCTCGAAACCTGGAACGTTCCAATCCCGGAGCCCGAGGCGGGCGGCGCGCTGGTCAGCGTGGTGGTCGGTGGCGTCTGTGGCAGCGATCTGCACATCATGACCGGAGAAGCCGGTATCATGCCCTTCCCCATTATCCTTGGTCATGAGGGCGTCGGCCGCATCGAGAAGCTCGGACCCGGCGTCTCCACCGATTATGCCGGTATCCCGGTCAAGGTCGGCGACCTCGTCTATTGGTCGCCGATCGCACTGTGTCACCGCTGCCATTCCTGCACCGTGCTCGAAGAGACGCCGTGCGAGAATTCCCAGTTCTTCGAACATGCCGAGAAGCCCAATTGGGGTAGCTATGCCGACTACGCCTGGCTACCGCGCGGCCTCGCCTTTTTCAGGCTGCCCGATGGCGCTGATCCGGAAGCTGTCGCCGCGCTCGGTTGCGCATTGCCGACGGTGCTGCGCGGCTTCGATCGCTGTGGACCGATCCGCGTCAACGAGACCGTCGTGGTGCAGGGCGCCGGGCCGGTCGGCCTCTCGGCGGTCCTGGTCGCCGCGGTGGCCGGTGCACGAGAGATCATCGTCATCGACGGTGTCGACAAGAAGCTCGAAACGGCCCGGCAATTGGGCGCCACCGCCACGGTTTCGTTGGCCGATTCTCCCGAGGAACGGCGTCGCCAGATCTATGATTTGTGCGGACATAATGGCCCCAACGTGGTGGTCGAGGCGGCTGGATATCTGCCCGCCTTTCCCGAGGGCGTCGATCTTACGGGCAATCACGGCCGCTACATCGTGCTTGGTCTCTGGGGCGCGATCGGCACGCAGCCGATCAGCCCACGCGACTTGACCACGAAGAACCTAACGGTCGGCGGCGCGAGCTTTCCAAAACCCAAAAACTATTATGGCGCGATGCACCTTGCTGCGCGGCTGCAGGATCGTTTTCCGCTCGCCGCACTGATCAGCCACCGCTTTGCGATCAGCGACGCCGATAAGGCGCTGGATGCAGTGAAGAAGGGCGAGGTGATCAAAGCGGTTATCGACCCGACGCTTTAGGCAATCGAACGGAAGAGGAATCCCCATGGCAGACGCTGATCCGCAAGTCGCTCGCCACCGCACGCCGCGGCCGGCACATGTACCGGCCCACCTCGTCCGCGAGATCGACATGTACGATCCCGACGGCATCGAGCAAGGCTATCATGAGGCATGGCGCGCTTTGCAACATCCCGACATGCCGGAACTCGTCTGGACGCCGTTCACGGGTGGCCATTGGGTCGCGACGCGCAGCGCGTTGATCAAGGAAATCTACACCGATCCTTCGCGCTTCTCGAGCGAGGTCATCTTCCTGCCCAAGGAGGCGGGGGAGAAATATCTCATGGTCCCGACGCGGATGGATCCACCGGAGCATACGCCGTATCGCAAGACGCTCGATAAGGGCCTGAACCTCGGGCAGATTCGCCGCGTCGAAGGTCATGTCCGCAACATCGCCGTCGAATTGATCGAGGGTATCGCGGCGCGCGGCTCGTGCGAATTTTCCGCCGACTACGCGCGGATATTCCCGGTGAAAGTGTTCATGGCGCTGTGCGACCTGCCGATGTCGGACGCGCCGATGCTCAGCCGCTTCGCCGAGGACATGACGCGGCCGCCGGGCGCCACGCCGGAGGAAATGGGCGCAGCGCTCGAAGCGGCGCAGGCGGGCTTCGACAATTATGTCGAGCCGATCGTCGATGCCCGGCGCGGCGGCACGGGCCTCGATCTCATCACAATCATGGTCAACAACGACATCAATGGCGACCCGATCTCGCGCGAACGCGCCATCGGCCTGATCTCGCTGCTGCTGCTCGGCGGGCTCGACACGGTGGTAAATTTCCTCAGCTTCATGATGCTGCACCTCGCCAGGAATCCGGAGGTCGTCGCCGACCTGCGCAGCGATCCGCTAGTGCTGATGCGTGGCGTCGAAGAGATGTTCCGGCGCTTCCCAGTGATCGCCGAGGCGCGCATGGTTGCCAACGATCAGGAATATCGCGGCGTCACGCTGAAGCGCGGCGACATGATCCTCATTCCGACCGCCCTTCACGGCCTGGACGAGAGCGAAAATGCGGATGCGATGACGCTGGACATCCGCCGCAAGCGGGTTGCGCACATGACTTTCGGGGGTGGTCCCCACCGCTGCGCAGGCATGCACCTGGCGCGCATGGAGGCGATCGTCACGCTTGAGGAATGGCTGAAGCGCATTCCAGAATTCCATCTTGCCACCGGCGCTAGCCCGACCTTTCGCTCGGGGATCATTGCGGCAGTCGACGATGTCCAGCTCGAATGGGCGCCGCAGGCGGCGACGACGGGTTGAGCCTTGGCCGAAATCGACTTCAATTGCGACGGTCGGGTGGCCCGTGTCCGACTCAATCGGCCGGACCAGATGAACGCCATCACGCGAGCGATGGACGAGCAGCTCGCCGCTGCCTGGGCGCGGATCAATGACGATCCCGACATCTGGTGCGCGATCCTGTCGGCGACGGGACATCGAGCATTTTGCATCGGCGCGGACATGTCGGGCGGGCGCGATGTTACGCCGCGCATCGCGCTGGGCGGTGGGCTGACGGGTATCGGGGGCCCGCTCACGGCGCTGAAAAAGCCGTTAATTGCGGCAATACAGGGTTTCTGCGTTGGCGGCGGATTCGAGTTGGCAATGTGCGCCGATATCATCGTCGCCGCCGACACGGCGCAGTTCGGGCTGCCGGAGACCAAGGTCGGCATTATCGCTGAATGCGGCGTCGTCCATCGTGTCATCCGTCAGCTTCCTTATCATGTCGCCATGGCGATGATCCTCACGGGAGAGCGGATCGGCGCGGTCGACGCGAAACGGTTCGGGCTGGTGAATGAGGTAGTGCCGCTCACCGATCTCGACGCGTCCGCGTTGCATTGGGCGGAAAAGATCAATGCCGCCTCGCCGCTCGCGAACCAGGCGGCGAAGGCGGCAGCACTCGCGCGGCTCAACCACCCGCTGGAAGTCGCGCTGGCGACGAGGTTCGAAGCGATCGAGGGTTACGCCGACACGATCGATCGCCGCGAGGGCGAGGCTGCAGTGAAAGAAAAGAGGAAGCCGTTGTGGACGGGACTGTGAAAATCGATGCTTCGATAGACGGCGCGACATTCCGCCGAGTTCTCGGCCATTATCCGACCGGTGTATGCGTCGTCACCGCCATCGAGCCCGATGGAGACCCCGTCGGAATGGTGGTCGGTTCGTTCACCTCGGTCTCGCTCGACCCGCCGCTGGTCGCCTTCTTTCCCGATCGATCCTCGACCAGCTGGCCAAGGATCAAGCGCTCGACCAAATTCTGCGTCAACGTGCTCGGCAGTCACCAACAAGACTTGTGTCGCCGGTTTTCGGCCAAGAGCGCCGACAAATTTGCCGGCCTGGATTACGGCGTGTCGACCGGCGGATCGCCTGTGCTGCACGACGTCGTCGCGTGGATCGATTGCACCTTGGAAGTCGTCCATGAGGCGGGGGATCACCTTATCGTTCTCGGTCGCGTACGCGAATTGGACATTGCTCGCCCCGATCAGCCGCTACTCTTCTTTCGCGGCAGGTACGGCAGCTTCGCACCTCTAATCGACCATTCGCTTTGATGTTGCTGACATTGAGAGGAGAATTGCGTGCCAAAACTGATTGTCGTTACGCGCGACGGAAACGAGCATGTTCTAACCGGCGATACAGGTCTTTCGGTGATGGAGATCATGCGGGACGGCGGTATCGACGAATTGCTTGCGCTTTGCGGCGGCTGTTGCTCGTGCGCGACATGCCACGTGCATGTCGATCCGGTGTTTTTTGATCGACTGGTCTCAATTGGCGCGGATGAGGATGATTTGCTCGATTCATCCGCGGATCGCGATGTCACATCGCGGCTTTCTTGCCAGATCGCGATGACTGATGATTTGGAAGGACTTCGAGTGACTGTCGCTCATGAGGGCTGAGCTATCGGCGGTCCCGATCAGCACCCGGAATCCTCGGAGCGACGACTACTTTCAGCCTATGCAACGCGGCGAAAACACGGATTCGATTCCCGTTAGTTTCACCAGCGCCTTCAATGTCTTAATGATAAAACTAGTTGTTTCGTTTCCGAAATCGTCTAATTTCGTCTCATATTGTTAGCGCGATTTGCCCGGCTACATTCTGTCAGCCGACGCACGTCGTCGATGCTCCCCTTGGACGGTCGCGACCGAGCGAAGATGAGGTTTCATGACCGTAAATCTAGGCCGCCCCTCTCCGGAGGCAGAGGCCACAGGTTCGAATCCCGTCGGGTGCGCCAGGATTTCAATAACTTAAGTTGAGACAGACTGGCCATCTGTCCAATAAATGTCCAATAAATCAGCATGGATTGCCGCGGCTGACCGAAACGACGCGCCGCCAGGCTGAGAAGCCGATCGAGCGACTCGGTCGGACGCTGATCGCCGAGCCTTCACGTTGGCCATCCGCGAGCGAGACCAGAGGATAAGCGCCGAACGCCATGGTCTTCTGTCTGCCGTCATGGGTGTAGTTCCAGCGCCACAGCTTGCCTCCACTGGGAGTGACGAGCAGAAAAAGCCGGTTGGTGTCAGTAAGCTTGTAGGATTTGTCGCGCGGTTTGGCGGCGCGAACCTTGCCATCGGTCAGCAATGTCGGTCTCCCGAAAAGTACCACGTTTTTCGACCGCGCGTACCACGTTTGAGTCCCCGAAATTCGCCGGATGGGCGCGAACGGGTACGGACGGTCGTGGTCGAACTTATCGTCTAAGTGTCGGTTTTCAGGAGGAAAAAGTCGACATCGGTGGCCCAATAAGGACCCCTGTGGAACGCCCCGTGGCGGAGAGGGTGGGATTCGAACCCACGGTACGGTTACCCGCACAACGGTTTTCGAGACCGTCCCAATCGACCACTCTGGCACCTCTCCGCACTGGGAGTTCCGCACCTTGATGCACTGTCTGGACGGTGCGGGTGCTGGTCGAAGGCGGCGCCTCTAACGCAGGTGGTCCGCGCGCGCAAGCGGTCCGCTTGTGCAGCGCCGAAGAAACTCTACATTATGGTCATGACTCGTTCCGAACCCCATGATGTGCTTTCGCAATCCGGCGTGCCGATGCCCGCGGTCGCCACCGCGCGGTTCACGATCGGCGACGTCGTTCGCCACCGGATGTTCGACTTTCGCGGGGTGATTTTCGATATCGACCCGGTCTTCGCCAACACCGACGAATGGTATGAATCGATCCCCGAGGACCTGCGTCCGTCCAAGGAGCAACCCTTCTATCACCTGCTCGCCGAGAACGGGGAATCGAGCTACGTCGCCTATGTCAGCCAGCAGAATCTGCTGCACGACGATAGCGAGGAACCGGTCGATCACCCGGCGATCGACGGGCTGTTCGCCGGCTTTGCCGACGGTCGCTACAATCTGCGCCGCGAGCATCGCCACTAGAGCACGCGCCCGTCAATCCACTCTTGTGTGGCTTTTGTGCACCGCAAGAAAAACTTGCGGTCCATCGCCCTGCCTCGCGTCTAGCAATGTTACCGACCTGTGACGATATCCGTCGCAACAGGGTAATCGGGACGTGCGTCCCCCGCTTATAAGGGGTTATAATCATGAGGTTGAACCGTACCGCGCTCGCGGTCGCCGTTTCGGTGACCGCGCTGGCGACCAGCCATGCCGCTTTCGCCCAGGACGCCGCTCCCGCAGCGCCGCAAGCCGACCCGGCCGCCAGCGATCAGGACGCCGCACCGGGCAGCGAGATCGTCGTTACCGGTACCCGCGTCGCCGGCCGCACCAAGCTCGACAGCGCGTCCCCGGTCGATGTGCTGAGCGGCGCCAGCCTGCGTAACCAAGGCACCACCGAACTCGGCGCCGCGCTCGCCGCGGTCGCCCCCTCGATCGACTTTCCGCGCCCCTCCGCCGTGGACGGCACCGACGCGATCCGTCCGGCTACGCTACGCGGCCTGTCGCCCGACCAGACGCTGGTGCTGATCAACAACGTTCGTGCGCACACCTCCGCGCTACTCAATATCAATGGCTCAGTCGGGCGCGGATCTGCCGCGACCGACCTCAACACCATCCCGACCGTCGCGCTCGACCGGATCGAGGTGCTGCGTGATGGCGCGTCGGCGCAATATGGCTCGGACGCGATCGCGGGCGTGGTCAATCTCCGCCTGCGCGAAGCGCGGTCGGGTGGCGGCGTGTCGACCACCTATGGCTTCTACAACACTGATATCGACACCGCGCGCGGCGATCGCCACACCAATGGCGAGCACACCGTGTCGGTATCGGGGTGGCAGGGCATCGGCTTCGGCGAGGATGGCTATTTGACCATCTCGGGCGAGTATATTAACCGCCAGCCGACCAATCGCGCCGATTTCGATCCGCGCGTGACGCCCAGCGTCGTGACCGGCCGCTTCGGAGATCCGGCGGTCACGCAGTACAGCCTGTTCGCGAATTTCGGCACGTCGATCGGCGGCAATTGGAAACTCTATGGCTGGGCCGGCTATCAGGATCGCGACACCCGCAGCGCGGCCTTCCCACGGCTGGCCAGCGGCACCGCTATCCCGGCGGTTGCGGCGACGCCGACCACGCCAGCAATTCCTGCCATCACCGTTGGCGCCCTCTACGCGCAATATCCAAACGGCTTTCTGCCGATCATCAACACGAAATCACGCGATCTCAACACGGCACTTGGGCTCAAAGGCGACGTCGCAGGTTGGGACGTCGATCTGAACGTCAGCTACGGCCGTAACAAGATCGGCTTCCGGACGCTTAATTCGGCGAACTTCACATACGGCGCCGCATCGCCCACCAATTTTTCAGACGGCGCGCTGATCTATGATCAGTTGGTCGGCGGCATCGATGTCTCGCGCAAATTCGACGTCTTCCAGTCGCTCAACGTCGCGTTCGGCGTCGAGGGGCGACGTGAGGGCTTCGAAATCCAGCCGGGCGAGGCCGCGTCATATGCCATCGGCACGGCTTTCAACTATGCCCAGCCAGGCGCCCAGGGCTTTGGCGGATTCTCGCCGGTCAACCAGATCAAGAGGCATCGTCAGAATGGGTCGATCTATCTCGACCTCGAAGCGCAGGTGACCGACAAGCTGTTGGTCGGCATCGCTGGCCGCGGCGAGGATTATTCCGATTTCGGCACAACGGGCACCGGCAAGGTATCGCTGCGTTACGACTTCACACCGTGGTTCGCATTGCGCGGCACCGCGTCGACCGGCTTCCGCGCCCCGGCACTGCAGCAGCAATATTTCACTTCGGTGGCGTCGGTCATTCAGAATGGTTCGCCGTTGTTGACCGGTCTCTATCCGTCGACCAGCCCTGTCGCGAAAGCTTTGGGGGGCCTGCCGCTCAAGCCCGAGAAGTCGACCAACCTATCCGCCGGCGTCGTTATTCGCTCGGGCGGCTTCGACCTGACGGTCGACGGCTACTACATCAAGATCCGGGATCAGATCGGTCTATCGGAGAACATCCAGGCGTCGTTCAGCCCGGCCGTCGCCGGGTTGCTGGCGCCTTATGGGGTATCCGCGGCACGATTCTTCATCAATGGGCTCGCCTCGACCACCCAAGGCATCGATGCAGTGGCGCATTATCGGCTGCAGTCCGGTGGCACCGGCACATTCGACTTCACGCTCGCGGCCAACGTCAACAAGATCGATGTAACCAAGGTACCCAACACCACGTCGGTGCTGAACCCGGCCCCAACGCTTTTCGCGCGCAGCCGTATCCTAACGCTCGAAGAAGGCACACCAGGTGAAAAGATCACCGGATCGATCGACTGGTCGCTCGACAAGCTCGCGGCGACCGCTCGCGTGACATACTATGGCGACGTCAATCAGCCGGGCACCACGCCCGCTGCCGACATCCATACCGGACAGCACGCGATCACCGACTTCGAACTGCGGTATCAGCCCAAGAAAGGCGCGCAGGTCGCGCTCGGCGTCAACAACCTGTTCGACATCTATCCGGACAGGACCATCGCGGCGAACAACACCACCGGTGTGGTCGGCTTCCCGTTCTACTCGCCGTTCGGGTTCAACGGGCGCTATCTCTATGCGCGTGTGGGCTTCAACTGGTAAGGGACAGGCAAGACACGGCGGCGCGGTCACAAAACCGCGCCGCCACGGTTGACAGAATCACCTCACTCCCTTAGGCGCGCCCCTTCAACCGTGGGGCCCCGGCCTTCGCGGGCATACGGATTTGAAAGAGAATTAGGGCCATGTTCGCAGTCGTGCGCACGGGCGGCAAGCAATATCGCGTCGCCGCCGGAGACAAGATCGTCGTCGAGAAGATCGACGGAGAAGCCGGTAGCTCGGTGACGCTGGGCGACGTCCTGCTCGCCGGCGAGGGCTCGGACCTGCAGTCGACCGACGGCCTAACCGTCGCCGCCGAGATCGTCGCACAGGCGAAGGGCGAGAAGGTCATCGTCTTCAAGAAGCGTCGCCGTCATAACTATCGTCGTCGCAACGGCCACCGCCAGAACCACACGATCCTGAAGATCGTGTCGATCGGCGCCGCCGAGAAGAAGGCTGCGCCCAAGAAGGCCGCTGCCAAGAAGACCGAAGAGGCCGGCGCTGAAGCCCCGGCTGCCGAAGCTTAAGATCGGGAAGAATAGAGATGGCACATAAGAAAGCAGGCGGTTCGTCGCGCAACGGTCGCGATTCGGCTGGCCGTCGCCTCGGTGTGAAGAAGTTCGGCGGACAGGAAGTCGTCGCCGGCAATATCATCGTGCGTCAGCGCGGGACCAAATTCTATGCCGGCCGCAACGTCGGCATGGGCAAGGATCATACCCTTTTTGCGCTCACCGACGGTCGCGTGACCTTCCACGAGGGCAAGCTCGGCCGAAAGTTCTGCTCGGTAGACATTATGGCGCAAGCCGCAGAATAACGGGCAACCGCACGGGTTGCCCACCAGGGCGACCCGGGTCTCGGGCTAACCAGAGACCGAACAAGGGAGACGGGTCGCCCCGGCTCCCTTTTTTCTTGCTCCCTCCACTACCGCGTCGCGGCACCGTCACATCGGCGTGCCAGCGGCCGGCTCGATACGGAGAGTGAGATGTTCGCGCGGACCAAGAGACTGACGTTGCGCCCCGGCTGGCCCGAGGACGCCGCCGCAATCGCCCAGGCGATCGGCCATGAGGAAGTCGTGACCAAGCTGTCGCGCGTCCCCTGGCCCTATACCGAGGCCAATGCCGCCGAATGGCTGGCGACGCCGCGAGCCAAGGACAATGTGTCGCTGTCGATCCTCGCGCACGAGGAAGCCACGCCGCGCCTGGTCGGCGGGATCGGTATCCACCCGGCCGAAGACATGGGCGGTTACGAGATCGGCTATTGGCTGACCCCCGACGCCTGGGGTCGCGGCTACGCCACCGAGGCGGGCAAGGCCATCCTTGGCATTGCACGATTCGCGATGGGCCTGAAGGGTCTGCGCTCGCGCTATTTCGTGGACAATCCCGCTTCGGGTAAGGTGTTGACGAAGCTCGGCTTCCGGCCGACCGGGCGGACCGCGACCTATTGCCTTGCACGTGGACATGAGGTCGAGAGCGTAACGCTGGCGCTCGATTTCGACGCCGGCGAGCCGGCATGCCGAATGCAGATCGCGGCCTGACCATCTGCCGCCGCCCGGACCCGCGCCGGGCGGCGGATTGATTTCACACTCCAAAGCGCCGACAGGTCGTTCATGTCCGTCACTCCGCTTCCCGTCCGTCGCCGCCTGAGCCCCGAAGAATCGCGCGAGGCAGCACTCGATGCGGCGCGCGACCTGTTGGTCGAGTTCGGGCCGCAGGCCGTGACGCTGAAGGCGGTCGCGGCGCGGATCGGCCGGACGCACGCCAATCTGCTCCACCATTTTGGCTCGGCCGCAGGCCTGCAAAAGGCGCTGATCGAACGGATGGCGGAGTTCATCTCGACCACCATCCGCGAAACCGTGATTCGCCAGCGCGCCGAAGACCAGAACCCGCGCGAAGTCGTCGATCTGGCATTCGACGCCTTCGATACCGGTGGCGCCGGTGCACTGGCGAGTTGGATGATCCTGTCGGGCAACGAGGACGCGCTCGATCCGATTCTCAACGCGATCCATGATCTGGTCGACGAGCTGACCGAGGGTCATTCGAAACAGGATCGTCCGATCGAGGACGAAACGCTCCAACTCGTGATCATGGCGCTGGGCGACGCCTTGTTCGGCGCGCCCCTCGCCCGCGCGCTCGGTCTGCCGCGCGACCGCGCGCGCCAGCTCGCCTATCAGGCGCTGCGCGACGGCAATTCGCCCGATCGCTGACGATCTGCCTGATTTGGGACAAGGCCAATAGCAAGCGGGACGCTGGTCGGCTTCAAGCCGGCCTGTGCTGTCCTAGATCGCAATCATGCCTTTAAGCCCCGATACCAGTGTCTTGATCTGCCGGATTATCGGCCACCGCCGCTCGCGGCGAGTGTGGCATGAGGGCAATGGCTACCGCGCGCAATGCAAACGCTGCGGCACCGGCATGGTCAGGCCGCGCGGGGCGTCTCGCTGGACATCAGTACCGGCCGAGAGCGACTAAAGGCGCGATAGTCGGACGGCGTCATGCCGAACCGTTCGCGAAACAACCGCCCCAGATACGCGGCATCGCAAAACCCCCAACGCTCGGCGATGTCCGCGATACGGTCGCGCTCGGTAGACTCGCCGAGCGCCGCCGCGACACTCTCCAGCCGGCGCTGCCTGATATAGGCATGTACGCCGCCCTCGTCCTCGAACAGACGATAAAGCGCGGAACGCGACATGCCCAATGCGCGGCACAAGGTTGCGACCGTCAGCGTCGCCGAGCCCAGCCGCGCCTCTATCTCCGCCCGTGCACGCGCCATGGCGGCGCCTGCCACAGCCTCGGGCGTCGCGCGGCCGCCGCGCTCCTGCGCCACGGCAACCGCAAGCAGATCCATGACGGTCCCCGCCAACCGTATGCCCTGATCGATCGGCAGGCGATCGGCGTGGCGCCAGATCTGCCGCAAATGCTCGCGGAGCAGTGCGGCGGTGGAGGGAGGAATTGCCAGGCCGTGGAGCGAGCGAACGCTCGGCAGATATCGTTCGGCCAGCGCGCGCGGGACATGGAAATAGGCGGTAGAGCTCGCCTCCGACACGTGGTGCTGCGGCTGTGCCATATCGGTGAGCAACGTCGATTCGCCGAGCGCATCGAGCGCGGCGCCGTTCATGTCCCCCACCGCTCCACCGCGAAACCGCACGTTGACGACGAGGTCGTCGACACCGTCGGCAGCCGCCATTGCCCGGGTCCGCTCGAACGATTGCCCCGAGATCGTCGAAAAATGAATCTTGAGCGGCCCCAGCATCACCAGGTCCGTGGCGACGTCGAACGGCTCGTGCGGACGTGTTTCGTACAACCGCCCGACGGTCGATGGCGAACGACTGCACCACGCTTCGTGCCGATCGCGTTCGGGCAAATCGCCCGTCGCAAACCGTCCGCCGAAAAGCGACGCGCCGACATGAGACACATCAACGACCATCTTGATACCCCCGCGCCTCCCTTATGTGCGCTGCAGCAAGAAAGGCAATTGCCTTGGATCAAGCGGCGTTCGAATATGGGAATGGCGGTCGGGGGTTAGCAGCGCGGCGTTCCGCGGCTAAGGCAGTTCTATGCACTTCCTCGATCAAGCCAAGATTTTTGTCCGTTCAGGCGCCGGCGGCCCCGGCGCAGTCAGTTTCCGCCGCGAGAAGTTCGTCGAATATGGCGGCCCCGATGGCGGCGACGGCGGCAAGGGCGGCGACATCGTGTTCGAAGCGGTCGCCGGTCTCAATACGTTGATCGACTTCCGCTATACGCAGCATTTCCGCGCGCCGCGCGGGACCGGCGGCGCGGGATCGAACCGGACCGGCGCGGGCGGCGACGACCTCGTCATCAAGGTGCCGGTCGGTACTCAAATCCTGGCCGATGACGAAGAGCGCTCGCTGCTCGCCGACCTTACCCATGTCGGCCAGCGGATCACCTTCCTGCGTGGCGGCGACGGTGGGCGCGGAAATGCCAGCTACAAGACGTCGACCAATCGCGCGCCGCGCCAGCACGGCACCGGTTGGCCGTATGAGGAAGCTTGGGTTTGGCTCAGGCTCAAGCTGCTCGCCGACGCTGGGCTGGTCGGTCTGCCCAATGCCGGCAAGTCGACCTTCATCAACCAGGTGACCAACGCCCAGGCCAAGGTCGGCGAATATGCCTTCACCACGACGCGGCCCCAATTGGGCGTGGTCAGGCACAAGGGGCGCGAATTCGTCATCGCCGATATTCCCGGACTGATCGAAGGCGCGGCCGAGGGCGCCGGCGTGGGCGATCGCTTCCTCGGGCATATCGAGCGCTGCCGGGTGCTTCTCCATCTGGTCGACGCCAACGATCCCGACGTCGCCGAAAGCTATCGCATCGTGCGCGACGAACTCGAAGCCTATGGCGGCGGGCTCATCGACAAGCCGGTGGTCGTCGCGCTCAACAAGATCGACACGCTTGACGACGAGCTGATCGGTGCCTTGTCCGCCGAACTCGAGGAAGCGAGCGGTGCAGAAGTGATCCCGATTTCGGGCGCGAGCGGCGTCGGCGTCGACTGGGCACTCGACAAATTGCTCGAAGCCATCCCGACCAACGAGTCACCGGTCGACGACGATGGCGCCGAGGATGAAGTGCAATGGTCGCCGCTGTGATCGTTTCGCCGGTAGCGGGACGGCGCGACGCCCGCTAAGCGGAGCGCGATGTCGGAGACCTCGCCTTTTGCCGCGGCGCGCTGCCCGCGCCTGATCGTCAAGGTCGGGTCGTCGCTGCTCGTGACGCCCGAGGGAGAAGTGCGGCGCGACTGGCTGGCGGGACTGGCCGCCGACATCGCTGCAGCGGTGCGGGCCGGACAGCAGGTCGCGATCGTCTCGTCGGGCGCGATCGCGCTCGGCGCACGGCGGCTGAAGCTCGCCAAGGGCGGGCGCGCCAGCCTCGAAGACGCGCAGGCCGCTGCCGCCACTGGCCAGATCGCGCTGAGCCAGGTCTGGGCCGAGTGTCTTGGCGCCGAAGGGCTGACCGCGGCGCAGATGCTGGTGACGCTCGACGATCTCGAAGACCGCCGCCGCTACCTCAACGCCGCGGCGACTTTGGGCCGGCTTCTCGGCCTCGGCGTCGTGCCGGTGATCAACGAGAACGATTCGGTCGCGACCGAGGAAATCCGGTTCGGCGACAATGATCGGTTGGCGGCTCGGGTGGCGCAGGCGGCGGGAGCGCAAGGCGTGCTGTTGCTGTCCGACATTGACGGTCTTTACGACCGCGCGCCTTCGCTGCCCGGCGCAACGCTGGTCGAGCGCGTGCCGCGGATCGACGCCGCAATCGAGGCGATGGCGGGCGGATCGACTTCAGGCATGGGATCGGGCGGCATGACGTCGAAGATCCAGGCCGCCAAGATCGCGACCCGCGCCGGCATCGCACTGGCGATCGCTTCCGGCCGGGTGGATCATCCGTTCGCACGCTATGTCGAGACCGGTCACGGCACGCTGTTCCCGGCGCAACGCGCCGCCCCCGCGCGCAAGGCATGGCTGGGCGGACGCCTCACAGTGCGCGGAACGGTCCATGTCGATGCGGGCGCGGTTGCCGCGCTCAACCAGGGCAAGAGCCTGCTGCCGGCCGGCGCCGTTCGGATCGAGGGCGACTTTGCGCGCGGCGACCTGATCGCGATCGCCGGCCCCGGCGGCGTGATCGCGAGCGGACTTGCCGAATATGACGTGGCCGACGCCGTGCGGATCGCGGGCAAGCGCAGCGACGAGGCCGCCACCATTCTCGGCTATGCCCCGCGCGCCGCGCTCGTCCATCGCAACCACATGGTGCTGGCATGACGGTGATCGCGGTCACCGGCGGCACCGGGTTCGTCGGCAGTCATTTCATCGAGCATGCCCTGGCCCAGGGCCATCAGTTGCGCGCGCTGACGCGGCGGCCGCAGGCCGAGCGGGCCGGAATCACCTGGGTCGAAGGCGCGCTCGACAAGCCGGATAGTCTAGCGGTTTTGGTCCAGGGCGCCGACGCGGTGCTGCACATTGCCGGGGTGATCAACGCACCCGACCGCGCGGGCTTCGCCGCGGGCAATATCGATGGGACGCGCGCGCTGATCGCCGCGACCGAAGCGGCGGGTATCCGCCGCTTCGTGCAGGTCTCGTCGCTGACCGCGCGCGAACCGGATTTGTCGCTCTATGGCTGGTCCAAGGCAGAAGCCGACAAATTGCTGATCGCGAGCGGCCTCGACTGGACGATCGTACGCCCGCCGGCGATCTTCGGCCCGCGCGATCAGGAGATGCTAGAGCTGTTCAAGCTCGCCAAACGCCATGTCGTGCCGCTGCCCCCGGCCGGCGGACGGATGTCGGTGATCGCGGTCGGAGAACTGATCCGGCTTTTGCTGGCGCTGCCGACCAGCAACGCACTGATCCGCGAGATCGTCGAACCCGACGACGGCAGGCCCGATGGCTGGGACCATCGCGATTTTGCCCGCGCGATCGGCATTGCGATGGGCAGCAAGGTGTTGCCGTTGCCCCTGCCCCGCCCGATCCTCGACGCGATCGCCGCGCTCGACGGCCTGTTCCGTGGCAAAAACGCCAAGCTGACTCCCGACCGCGTCGCCTATTTCTGCCATCGCGACTGGGTCAGCCATGCCCGTCCGCCGGCGGACGTCTGGGCGCCACAAGAGGACACGCCGACCGCGTTAGCTGCGACGGCGCTATGGTATCGGCAGCAAGGACTACTTTGATCGCGGCCCGTACCGCGAGACCGGTCCATAAATGATCTCAACTCGGCGGTTTTGAGCTTCCGCGGTCCGCGGTGGCGTCGGCACCCGCATTCTATCGCTGCCGTACCAACGGATCATAGTATCGCGCTTGGGCATCCCGCGTTTGATCATATAGTCTAGCGCGCTAGCGGCTCGCATTTTGGAGAGGTCTCGTCTCTCGCTTGTATCGGTGTAGCCGGCGATAAGTGCCCGCATTTCACCGCAATCTCCACGCTGGCTGACTACATCGTTCAATATCGTGGCGCTGCCTGAGTCCAGCTTCGACGAATTGTGATCGAAGAAGATGATGAATGGCCCGGGCGAGCAGGACAGTGGCAAGCCGCCTGTAGCCGGGCTGACGACCGCGATCAAAAACGCTAGCGAAGCAAGGATTTTCAAGCCCGTCCCCATCCACGCAGCATCGCACAAGCAGTGTTCCGCGCCAACCATGCCTCAACAGTGGCAAGGCGGCCCCGTTTCGTTATACCCGCGCCGGAAAGCCGCCGCATTTGGCGGGCAACGCCTTCGCGACCACTAAGGACATGACAATGAGCGACCGCGCAGCAATATTCGAGACTGTCACCGGCCTGATCCAGCCGTTCAACAAGAAGGGCGTCGCTCTGTCCGACGCAACCACGTTCCAGCACGATCTCGAGTGGGACAGCCTGACCGTCATGGATTTCGTCGCGGCGATCGAGGACGAGTTCGATATCATCATCACGATGAACATGCAGGCCGAGATCGAGACCGTCGGCCAGCTCGTCGATGCCGTCCAGAAGCTGAAGAAGGCCTGACCCGGTGGATAAGGAAGACACGATGACCGACGCGATCGATACCGCAGAGGCGCTGCCCGAGCATCCCGCCACGGTCGCGCCGGAACGCGATCTGATGTCGAAGTTCGACGGGCTGATCGCCGAGCGCCGGGCGTTGCTCGACAGCGGCGTGACCGATCCGTTCGCGATCGTGATGGAACAGGTGAAGTCACCGACCGAGGCAGTGATCAAGGGCAAGGATACGATCCTGCTCGGGACCTACAATTACATGGGCATGACCTTCGACCCCGATGTCATCCAGGCGGGCAAGGACGCGCTCGACCAGTTCGGCTCGGGCACCAATGGCAGCCGCATGCTCAACGGCACGTTCCGCGACCATATGGAAGTCGAGCAGGCGCTGCGTGACTTCTACGGCACGACGGGCGCGATCGTGTTTTCGACCGGCTATATGGCCAATCTCGGCATGATCTCGACGCTCGCCGGCAAGGGTGAGTACGTCATCCTCGACGCCGACAGCCACGCCTCGATCTATGACGGCTGCAAACAGGGCTATGCCGAGATCGTCCGCTTCCGCCACAACGATATCGAGGATCTCGACAAGCGGCTCGGCCGCCTGCCCAAGGAACCGGGCAAATTGGTCGTGCTCGAAGGCGTTTATTCGATGCTGGGCGACGTCGCCCCGCTCAAGGAAATGGTCGCGGTCGCCAAGAAGCACAATGCGATGGTGCTGTCCGACGAAGCGCACTCGATGGGCTTTTACGGTCCCAACGGCCGCGGCGTGTACGAGGCGCAAGGGTGCGAAGGCGATGTCGACTTCATCGTCGGCACCTTCTCCAAGTCGGTCGGCACAGTGGGCGGCTTCTGCGTGTCGAATCACCCGAAGTTCGAGGCGATCCGCCTCGCCTGCCGTCCCTATATCTTCACCGCCAGCCTGCCGCCGTCGGTCGTGGCCACCGCGGCGATGTCGATCCGCAAGCTCCAGCATGCGCACAACAAGCGCGCGCATCTGTGGGAAAATGCCAGGCAATTGCATGGCGGCCTGACTCGGATGGGCTTCAAGCTGGGGACCGAGAACCCCGACAGCGCGATCATCGCGGTGATCCTGGACGACCAGACGCAGGCGGTGATGATGTGGCAGGCGCTGCTCGACAGCGGCGTCTATGTGAACATGGCACGGCCGCCCGCCACTCCCGCAGGCACCTATCTGCTCAGGTGTTCGCTGTGCGCGGAACACACAGCAGAACAGATCGCGACGGTGCTGGAGCGCTTCGAAGCGGCAGGCCGGGCAGCGCGCGCGTTAAATTGAGGGAACCTGCGGGGTTTCCTAGATTCAGCCGATTCGGTACAAGGCGGCTATGAGCGGGAACGACGCCGAGCAGGGGCTCGTCGATCAAGCACGCACGGTCTGGCGGGGCATTGCCCTGGCGGTCATGGCGTTACTCGGCACCGGCATCGTCGTCGCGCTGATCGTCATCCTGTCGGATACGACCGCGCAGCGTGATCGCGCGCTCAAGGCGCAGAGTCACAGCTACGACGTCATGATCCTGGCGCGGACGCTGTCGGGAACGATCGCGCACGCCGAAGCGGCGCTGGGGCGATACGTGATGAGCCGCGACCAGCTAGTCGGTCGCGAATATTATGACGAATGGAGTTCGGCGCAAAACCAGATCGACCGGCTCGATTCGCTGACCAACGACAATCCCGCGCAGCAGCATCTCATCGACCAGTTGCGCGCGACCTATGAGGAGCGCGGCAAGGAACTGGCGGTCACCGCGCTCAGCACATCGTACAAGAAGGACAGTCAGGCCTATTCGCGCTTCTATGCCGCCGGGAAATCGGCGACGTTGCGCGATATCGACCGCCAGCTCGACGCAATCATCAATTCCGAACACGGACTGCTCGACCAGCGCGTGGCGACGGCAGCCGCATCGATCCAGCGGTCCAATACCGTGGCGATGGTCCTGGCGATGTTCGGCATGCTCATCCTGATCGCGGCGGTCGTGCTCGGCTGGTTGACGATCGGCGTGATGCGGGAGCGCGCCGTCGCGCGCGCTGACGCCGATGTCGAACGCGAACGATCGGCGGCGCTCGAGGACGCGGTGAACGAAGCCACCCAGGCATTGCGCGCGCAGGAAGCCAAGCTGCGCCAGGTGCAGAAGATGGAAGCGGTCGGCCAGCTGACGGGCGGGATCGCCCATGATTTCAACAATATGCTGGCGGTGGTTCTGGGCGGTCTCGAACTGGCCCGGCGTACGCTGAAGAGCGATCCACAGGGAGTCGGCCGCCATCTCGACAACGCCACGGAGGGCGCTCATCGCGCTGCCGCGCTGACCCGGCGCCTGCTCGCTTTTTCGCGCGAAGAAGCGCTCAACCCCGAACCACTCACGCCGATCGCCGCAATCGAAGGCATGTCCGATTTGCTCGACCGCACGCTGGGAGATGCAATCACGGTGGAGACGAGCGACGACGGATCCTCCTGGCACATCTGGGCCGACCGCCACGAACTCGAAAACACCATCCTCAACCTCGCGGTCAACGCGCGCGACGCGATGGACGGCCGCGGGCGGCTGACGATCCGGGCCAGCGCCAGGACACTCGCGGCCAATGAGATCGGCCATTGCCTGGCGGGCGATCATGTCGCCATCGCGGTCAGCGATACTGGCTGCGGCATGGCGCCCGAGGTTCTGGAGCGGGTGTTCGAACCGTTCTTCACGACCAAACCCGTCGGCAAGGGCACCGGCCTGGGACTCAGCCAGATCTTCGCCTTTGTGCGGCAATCGGGCGGCGAGATCGCGATCGCCTCGGTCGAGGGCGAAGGAACCACGGTGACGCTCTACCTTCCCCGTCATGCCGGCGTTGGAGACGTGGCGGCAAAAGCCGACGTCGCATCGCCGTCCGCGGTGCCGTCGATTCGCGGCCTCGGCGTGCTGGTGGTCGAGGACGATCCGCGCGTTCTCAACGCCACGATCGGCGCGCTCGAGGAGTTGAAGCATCGTGCGGTACCATGTCCCGACCCGCTCGACGCGCCGCGCATGGTCGACGATCTCGGACCGTTCGATCTCGTCATCACGGATGTCCTGATGCCCGGTCAGACCGGGCCGGAGATGATCACGGGCTTGTTGTCGCGCCGACCCGATCTGGCCGTACTCTTCGTCACCGGCTATGCCGGCGAAGGATCGGCAGCCGATTTCGGAGGACGGCCGGTCTTGCGCAAACCGTTCACCATCGCCGGGCTGGAACGCGCGATCGCCGATGCGATCGCGGATCGACCAACGCCGACAGACCAATTGGCGGCCGAATAAAGGCAGTTTTTCCGGCTGACGCGGACCGAATGCCGCCCTATAGCCGTTCGATCATCTCCCCAGCCGCTCCCGGCCGAGAAGGACTCCTTTTTCGTCAGCCATGAAGTCCATCGATCGCTACATGGCCCGGCTGATCGCGTTGCCGCTATTCTCCACCCTGGTGATCGCGGCGATGCTGCTCGTGCTCGACCGGATGCTGCGACTGTTCGACTTCGTCGCGACCGAAGGCGGCCCGATCAGCGTCGTGTGGCAGATGCTGGCCAATTTGCTGCCCGAATATTTCGGGCTCGGCATCCCGATCGGTCTGATGCTCGGCTGTCTGCTCGCCTTTCGCCGGCTAGCGACCTCATCCGAGCTCGACATCCTGCGCGCGGTGGGGATGAGCTACGGGCGGCTGCTGCGTGTGCCCTACATGTACACGATCGTGCTCGCGATCCTCAACCTGTTCATCGTCGGCTATGTCCAGCCCAAGGCGCGATACGCTTACGAGAATCTGCGCTACGAACTGCGTACGGGCGCGCTCGGCGCCTCGATCAAGGTCGGCGAGTTCACCACCTTCCCGAACAACGGTCCCACCGTCCGGATCGAGGAAAGCAAGGATGAAGGGCGCGAGCTGAAGGGCATCTTCGTCCAGCGCAACGACGACAAAGGCGGTTCGTTCGCGGTCACGGCGGAAAAGGGCAAATTCTACGCCGCGCCCGATCCCGACGAAATCATCTTTCAGCTGACCAACGGAACGCTGGTTAGCAAGGAGGCGAAGGTCGCCGTGCCGCGCGTGCTGCGCTTCAACATCTGGAACTTCCCGATCCGCTTGCCCCCGACCAGCGCGTTCCGTGCACGCGGCGGCCGCAATCTGGAATTCACCCTGCCCGAACTTGCCCAGATCGGCCGCGACCGAACGCAACCCGAACCGCTGCGCGATACCAGCCGCGCCGCGTTCCATTTCCGCATCACCGAGGTGGTGTCGATGTTCCTGTTGCCGATGCTGGCGCTGGCCCTGGGTGTCCCGCCCAAGAGATCATCTTCCGCGCTGGGCGTGTTCCTGTCGATCGTGATCATCGTGACCTATTTCAAGGTCAACGAATATGGCCAGGGGATCGGTGGGTTGGGCCGGGTCGACCCGTTCATCGCCTTATGGGTGCCGTTCGCGATCTTCGCCGGATTGGTGTTCTGGATGTATTACACCATCGCGTTCGTTCCCGGCGGCCAGCCGATCGGCGCGCTGGAACGCGTCTTCGCCAAGATCAGCAAGGTCGTCGTACGCTGGCTTCCGTTCAGGCGGCAACGCCGCAACGGCGATGACGATGACGATGCGCCGGAGGCCCAGCCGGCATGATCTCGATGCAGTTTTTCCCGTCGCGGACGGTGACGATCTATATGGCAAAGACCTTCCTCGTGCGCACCTTCGCGGTGCTCGCGGCGTTGGTCATTGTCCTCCAGTTCCTTGACGCGCTGAGCGAATCGGGGCGTATCCTCGCCCATGCCGGCAACGGCCAGGCCGAAGTCTGGCGTTATATCAGCCTGCGCACGCCGGAGATCATCGCCCGCTTCCTGCCTTATTCGGTGCTGCTCGGTGCGATCATCACCTATTCGACACTCAATCAGAATTCGGAAGTGATCGCGATGAAGGCGTCGGGCCTGTCGGCGCATCAGGTGCTGGCGCCGATGATCATCGCCGCGATCGGCGTCGCAGCGATCAGCTTCGCGTTCAACGACCGCATCGTCAGCCGGGCGACCGACACGCTCAACCGCTGGCAAAAGGTCGATTATGCGCCAATTCCGATCGACCGCGGTGATCGTGTCAATGTGTGGACGCGATCGGGCGACGATCTGATCAGCGTCAAGCTGGTCAAGGGCAAGGGCGACGCAGCGACGCTGACCGACGTCACCTTCTATGACCGCGACAAGGCCGGCGAGCTGCAGGCGACGATTTCCGCTCCCCATGGCCGGCGCGAAGGCAAAGGCTGGCGGATCTGGCCAGCGCAGAAGTTCGACGTCACCGGTGGCGTGGCAACCAATCTGGGCGCCGTCGTGGTCGGTGAAGGCGTGCGCCCGGACCAGTTCACGCTGGCGACGGTGGACGCCGACGGCCTGTCGTTCACCGAATTATGGTCGGCGATCGGCGACCTCAAGGCGGCGGGCCGCCCGACCAAGGCGCTCGAAGGCGATCTGTGGCACAAATTGTCCGGGCCGCTGTCCTCGATCCTGATGCCGTTGCTCGGCGCGATCGCGGCGTTCGGCATTGCCCGATCGGGCAAGCTCTTCATCCGCGCCGTGATCGGCATGGCGCTGGGCTTCACTTATTTCGTGGTCGACAATTTCGCGCTCGCGATGGGCAATCTCGGCGCCTATCCACCAATGCTCGCGGCCTGGGCGCCGTTCGTGCTGTTCCTGATGATCGGCGAAGCGGTGCTGATCAGGACCGAGGAATAGGCCCTCCCCGCCCGCTTACGGGAGGGGAATTTAGCGCGCCTGAAATGTACTTCTGGCCAGCCGCGTCGCAAGGTGCGGCAGGCCCTTGTAATTGCCCTTGTGGTAGGGCGAATCCGGCTCGAGCGCCGCTGTGATGCGGCGGTGCGCGGTGCCGAGCGCGTGATAGGGCAGCCCCGGCAACAGATGATGCAATGCGTGATAGCGCAAGCCCACTGGTGCCCACAGCATCGGGAGGACCGCCGGCGGCGGCACGTTGACTGAATCGAGATATTGCGCGGTAACCGTCATCGCTTCGCCCTCATTCTCCCAGAGATGGGCGACGAGGGTGCGTACTTGGTTGATGATCGCGACCGCCGAGGCGACGATCAGAAAGGTCACGAACGCCTTGAGCGGGACGATCCCGATCACGGTCAAGGCGATCAGCGCGATCGACCACAGGCTGGCGGCGGCTTCCAGCCGGTGCCACAGCCGGCGCGCCTCTCCCTCAGGCGGCCTGCGCTGGAACGACGGATTGATCTGCAAGCCCGAATAGCGCGCGACGATGACGCGGCGCAACGCCGGCACGACCACGGAGAGCGGCGTGAGAATGGCATAGCGGACCAGCAAAGCGATCGGCGCCAGTGCCGACACCAGCAGGAACACCGGCAGCGTCCACGGCTTCATCAGCGCGAGCGGCAGATATTCGGGGTCTTCGACCGTCCCGTAGCGCGTCCGGGCGTGGTGGAGATTGTGCACGCCTTCATACATGAAGCTCGGCGTCAGGAGCGGAATGCCTACGAGCAGATTCCAAACCAGCCGGAAACCCGGCACTGCCGAATGCTTGATATGGGTGAGTTCGTGGATGAAGCTTTCGGCGCGGTACAGCGCGAGAACCGCGACGGCGCCCGCCGCGATCGCCCAGCCGAGCGACGGCGCCAGGATCGCGCCGGCCAACGCCGCATAGCCGATCGCCGCCGACAGCAGCATGTCGAGCCAGTAGATGCGCGGATTGGGCACGTTGAGGTCGCGGGTCAGATCCGCCGCCGCCTTCAGCATTGCCCTGTCGTCGTCGATCCGCACGCGCACGGGCGCGGCGTTGGCCGCAACCGCGGAACGGCGATCGAGAGTAACAATTGTATCCATGGGGAGCGCCATTGGCCGAACATAGTGGCGACACGGTGGCATTCCAACGACGAAGCCGCCGCCGATCAGGGTGATCGCAATTCCTCATCTTGCGTAAAACGGCACGCCGGCGGGATTGTCGAAGCCCCGGACAAAGCCTAACGCGCGGACTGCTCCAGCGCATGAGGTGCCGATGTCCGGTCAAGTGACCATCCGCCCAATCGACAGCAAGGGCGACCTGAAGAAGTTCGTCGCCCTGCCCTATCGCTTATACAAAGACGATCCCAATTGGGTGCCGCCGCTGAAGGGCGACGCGCTAAAAAAACTGATCCCGGGCAAAAACGGTTGGCTGAGCCACGCCAAGCAGCAATTGTTCCTGGCCGAGCGCGACGGCAAGGTCGTCGGTCGCATCTCCGCGCATATCGACACCTTGGCGCTCGAAATGCCGGCCGACCAGGGATTCGGACCAGGCTGCGGCCAGTTCGGTTATTTCGACGCCGAAGATGAAGCGATCGGGCAGGCGCTGATCGCCGCGGCCGAAGCGTGGTTGAAGAACCAGGGCATGGACCGCGTTCTCGGGCCGTTGAGCGCGTCGATCTGGGAAGAGCCGGGCTTGCTGATCCAGGGATTCGACCACCCGCCGACGATCATGATGGGGCACAACAAGCCCGAATATCAGGGCTGGATCGAGCGCGCCGGTTATCAACCGGTCAAGCAGGTCATGACCTATGACCTAGACATCTCCAAGGAATTCCCGCCGATCGTCCAGCGCATCGTCCAGATGGGCGAGCGCAACGAGCGCATCCGTATTCGCGAGGTCGACAAATCGAAGTTCGACGAGGAAGCGGCGATCATCCTCTACATCCTCAACGACGCCTGGTCGGACAATTGGGGGTTCGTGCCGTTCACCCCGCCCGAGATCGACGATATCGGCGTCATGCTGAAGCCGATCGTCTATAACGACCTGATCCGTATCGCCGAGCTCGATGGCAAGCCTGTCGCGTTCATGATCACGCTCCCCGACCTCAACGAAGCGATCAAGCCGTTGAACGGCAACTTGCTGCCCTTCGGTTGGGCGAAGCTGCTATTGTGGTTGCGCAAGCCCCAGGCGAGGACGATGCGTGTCCCGTTGATGGGCGTCATCAAGGAATTGCAGGCGTCGCGGATGGCGAGCCAACTGGCGTTCATGATGATCGAATATATCCGCCGCGCCGCAATCTCGCGCTACGCCGCGACGCGAGGTGAGATCGGCTGGGTGCTCGACGACAATCAGGGCATGAACGCCATTGCCGACGCGATCGATAGCAAGGTCAACAAGGTCTATCAGATCTACGAGAAACGGATTTGACCGCGGCCGCGACCCAATAGCCCAGACTTCGGCATTATTCCGACCCTGGCCGCACGGGGCCATTGTGCGCGACCAGGGCCGGAAACCGCTCAGCGGTTGAGCGGATCGAAGCCGTCTTCGCGCATCCAGGCTTCGCGCGTCTTGCAGACCTTTTGCGGAATGCGGGATCCGGTGACGGTGTCGACCACGCAATATTTCGGCTGCGACGTGGACTCGGCGGCTGGCGTAGCGCGCGGCGCGGGTACGGCATCGCCGGCCGCCGCCCGGGCCTCGCTGGCTTGCGCGGAACCAGCAATCATCGTCAGCGCCGCAGCGGTGGCGAAACCTGTCATCATGGTCTTGATCATAGCTTCATCCTTTCGAACGACGCGGCGGACGCCGCGCTTCTACCTTGCTCAGTTGTTCTGTGGCTTGGTCGGGTCGACGCCTTCGGCACGCCATTGGTCGAGCGTCTTGCACACCTTGCGATCGATGATCGTACCGGTCGTCGCCGGAACGAGGTAGCAATAGCGCGTCGACCCGTTGGCGGCGGCTTGCTGACCCTTCGCGGCCGCAGCGTCGCTCTTGACCTTGCCCGAGGCGAACGCGGGACCGCCCGCCAAAACGCCCAGGGCCGCGACTGCAGCGATCGTGTATTTGAACATCTTCCTGCTCCTAACTAGCTGGCGGGGGTAACCAGCACGTGTATTGGTGCATTAAGTATGCCAAACACTAGAAATGTTATATATCAATGATTTAGAAAACGACTACACTTGTAGGCATTGGCGCTGCGAACCAAAGCGCGGGATTTTCCACCAAAGATCGGCGAAACTCGCGGCGCGATTTACGCCGACGTCAAAAGCGGCGGGCGATCCCCGCATAAAGCTCGACGTCGGGGGCATGGCGATCAAGCCCGGCAACCGCGCCGACATCCAGCTGCAGCGTCTTGCGCGGCATCCAGGCCAGCGATGCCGACACAAAATCCTGGGTGGTCGCCCCAGACGGATCCTCGTCGCGGACGAGCTGATCCTCCAGCGTGAAGGTCACCGCGTCGTTCAATGCGAAACCGACCCCGACCACGCCGCTATAGGCTAGATGCCGGCTACGCCCGTCCTGGTCGACCGCCGCGTCGACTTCGGGCGTGAGTTCGAGGTTCACGATCTTGGAGAGATCATAGGTTATTGGCACGACCACGCCGGCTCCCCAATCGCCCGCTCCGATCGGCGCGCGGCCGACCGGCAGCGTCATGAACGGCTGGACCGCGACCGACAGTCCACTGCCGTCGGGATTGCGCAGATTGGCCTTGATACCGAGCGTCGCGTCGCCGGTACGCGTCGCGCGATTGACTGTACCGCCGGTTCTTTCGCGAACGATCCCCAAGGGCGTCCAGCCAACCTGCGCCTCGATCGTATCGGTCAGCCCGATCCGCACCGACGTATCGCCGATCAGCACCGTATCGGTACGATCACCACCTTGCTTGTCGAGCGTCCAGTCGCCGAGCGAGGTTTCGACCGACACCTGTCCCGGCGCCATGGTACAGGCCGGTGTGCCGAGTCCCGGCCGCGCGGGACAATAATCGCGACCCTGATCGTCGGCATGCGCGACGGCGGGAACGAGCAGCACCATCGCGAACAGCACAAGTGTCGCGCCGGCTTTCCAGAGATCGCGGGCCATCGGCCTAGCGCAACCGAACCCAGGTGGGGGCGTGATCGCTCGCCTTTTCGCGGCCGCGATACTCCTTGTCGACGCCGGCATCGGCCAGGCGATCGGCGGCAGCCGGACTCAGCAGCAAATGGTCGATGCGAAAGCCGGCATCGCGCTGCCATGCGCCCGCTTGATAATCCCAATAGGTCCACACGCCGCCGTTGGGGTGGCGCGTACGCAGGCTGTCGGTCCAACCCTGGGCAAGCAGCGTACGATAACGCTCGCGGCTCTCGGGCTGCATCAGCGCATCGTCGGCCATCGCGCGAACCGAGAAGGTGTCGTCATTATTGGGGATGACGTTATAGTCGCCGGCCAGCACCACTGGCACTTCCTCGGCGAGAAGCTCGCGGGCGCGATCGGCCAGCCGTTCCATCCATTTGAGCTTGTAGTCGAATTTTGGACCCGGTTGCGGGTTGCCGTTCGGCAGGTAGATCGAGGAGACTACCAGCCCATCGACATCGCATTCCAGATAACGGCTGTGCGCGTCCTCGGGATCGCCGGCAAGGCCGCGCTGGCGCTCGACCGGGTCCTTGCCCCTGGCGAGCACCGCAACGCCGTTGAAGCCCTTCTGCCCATGCCACACCGCGCCGTAACCGGCCGCGCGTATGTCATCGATCGGAAACCCGTCATCGGCCGCTTTCAGCTCTTGCAGGCAGACCACGTCCGGCTGTTGCTCGGACAGATATTCGATCAGCCGCTCGAGCCGCGCCCTGATTCCGTTGACGTTGTAGCTGACGATCTTCACGCGGTGCTTTCGTTTCGATTGCGGCACGGGCTCGCTCCCGATCCGACCTCCCATAGCATATTCTAATTGGGAGGCCGGGTGGGCGAGCGGGCCGGTGCGGTGATCGACAAAAGCTTACACCGAGAAGGACGAACCGCAACCACAGCCCGAGGCCGCGTTGGGATTTTCCACCGTGAAATGCGCGCCGCCGAGCGTGTCGACGAAATCGACCGAACAGCCGCGCACCAGATCGAGGCTCATATCGTCGACCGCCAGCTTGACGCCATCGGTCTCGACCACTGTGTCGCCGTCCTCCAGTCCCTCGGCGAGGCCGAATTTATACTGAAAGCCCGAACAACCGCCGCCTTCGACCGAGAGGCGAAGGATAGCAGGCTTGCTTTGGCGCTCGGCGATCCACGCCACGCGTTTAGCGGCGGCGGGAGTCAGCGCAATGTCGGCGGCGAGAGTAGCCATGAAGGGGAGATAGGCGCTCGCCGCCCGCTCAGCAACACATGCAGTCGGCAAGATACGAAAAGGGCCGCCCCGGTTGCCCCGGAGCGGCCCCTCCTCTCGCGTCCCTCGAGACTAGTTTGTGATCAGTCGGCCGAGTCCGCCGCCGGAGCGGTGCTGACCGGAACGGCATTGAGCTGCGGGCTCTTGATCGCCTGGAGATAATCGGCGGTCTGCAGGAACGGCATCGGATTGACCGCGCGGCCGTCGATGCGGACCTCGTAATGAAGATGCGGACCAGTCGAGCGGCCGGTCGAACCAGACATCGCGATCAGCTGGCCGCGCTTCACCTTCTGCCCGGCGGTGACCAGAATCTTCGACAAGTGACCATAGCGGGTCTGGATGCCGCGGCCATGGTCGAGTTCGACCAGATTGCCGTAGCCGCCTGCGCGCTCCGCACGATCGACCGTGCCGTCGGCGGTGGCATAGACCGCGGTACCGGTCCCGCAAGGAATGTCGACACCCGGATGGAACGCCGCGGTGCCGCGGAATGGATCGCTGCGGATGCCGAAATTGCTGGTGAACTTGAGATTGGCGACCGGCTGAACCGACGGGATCGAGATCAGACCGTCCTCAAGCGTGTCGAGCTTCTTCCAGGTCTGGAACAACGCACGGAATTGGGCATCGGCGGCCATATCGGCAGCGGCTTCGGCGCTGTCAGCGGCCTCGTACGGCCCACCCATCGCGGCCGGCTTGGGCTGGAAGCGGCTGAGGTTGATCCCCAATGCCTTCGCTCGCTGCAGCGCCGCGATATATTTCTTTTCGGTGGTGATCCGCGCCTTGATCGCCAGCGTCACCTGGTTGTGCTCGACGCGTGCCAGGGGCGCGACCACGTCGGCGGCCGCAGCGGCGGCCTTGGGATCGATCGGCTGATAAGCGACTGGCTGGACCTCGCCCTGTCCGCTGATCGCGGCGGCGAGCATCGCCTGGCGTGCCTCGACGCGCTTGGCGCGGGCATCGGCGACATATTTGATCTGCTGAATCTTCGCCTGCATGCCGGCGACCTGCGCCTCCATCTTGGCGACTTTCGCCTCGGAGGAGAGCGGCGTTCCGGCGAGGCCCGACAGCGCCACGGCGTTCACGCCGGCCTGTGCAACGCCATAAGCCGAGAAGCTCAGCGTAATAGCGCCCGCGACAGCAACCGCGGCCTGCGTACGTCCCGCGATCGAGAAACGACGAAGATCGCGGCCATCATGGAAAATGAAATCGCGTGTTTTGAAGAATTGGCGGCAGCGAGCGAACGCGTCCTGCAAATTCGTAAGTTTGATCATGCGTCCCCGGCGACCCTGGCGACGATCACCGCATTAACGGCGACCATAAAGATGGTTGATCCGGACCCAGCCCCTCCGCGCCCGGTTGTTACGAAGGGACAAGTGCCAGCATGTCGTTTTCATGCAAGAGGCGCGTAATATTCGCGGGGCAGACCGGCAGCTTCGCGGGCTGAGTCGTTGAATGGCGGCTTAATCATGCCGCGGAAATGGCGCCGCACCAAGTCGCGCCAATGCGATTCAGCCGCGATTCCAGTTGATTCGCAGGCCATCCGAAACCACGTCGCGCCGTACGCCACGTGCCGTATCTCGTCGGTGAGAATACGCTTGAGGATTCGAGCAGTTCCTTCGTCGCCTGCGGCGAGGAAGCGATCGATCGTCGCCGGCGTGACATCGAGCCCTCGTGCTTCGAGCACCATCGGCACCACTGCCAACCGTGCGAGCGGGTCGTGCGCGGTCGCTTCGGCCGCTTCCCACAAGCCGTCATGCGCCGCGAGCGCGCCATAATGGCTACCGAGCGTGCGTAGCCGGCGGTCGAGCAGCGCGAAGTGCATCGCCTCGTCAGCGCCGACCAACAGCCAGTCGTCGATGAAATTGCGCGGAAAGTGGCTGCCGAATCGTCCCGCTAGATCGAAGGCCAGGTCGATCGCGACGAACTCGATATGCGCGAGTGCGTGGATCAACGCGATCCGGCCGCGCTCCGATCCTCCCTTGCCACGTCTGGGCATGCGGTTGGGCGGGAGCAGTTCGGGCTTTTCGGGCCGCGCCGGCCGGTCGGGCATCGCGATGTCGAATTGGTGCTCCAGCTCGCCACGGCGCCAGGCCCGCACGGCCGCGCGGGCGCGCTTGACCTTGGCTGCAGGATCGCCGGTTTCGAGCACCGAGCGGCAAGCGGCGGCGATGGTGATGCTGGTTTCGGCCGAAATCATGCGCGGGCCTAGCCTGTTGGTGACCTCACGCCAACTGCCCGCCCGCTCACCCCAGATCCCGAACCGCGGCCAGCACCTGTTCGGCATGTCCCGGCACTTTGACCTTGCGCCACACCTT
>Ga0105243_10000418_pt1 | contig 44790 bp, 41 predicted proteins | sample KBSM34metaG_FD_81525 | JGI IMG/M metagenome (GOLD analysis project Ga0105243, IMG submission 81525) | Miscanthus rhizosphere microbial communities from Kellogg Biological Station, Michigan, USA - KBS M3-4 metaG | ecosystem: Host-associated > Plants > Roots > Rhizosphere > Soil | place... | reverse complement strand
GAACTCATGAGTCTTGCTCCAGGGCCTTGAGGCGCGAAATCATCGATTCGACCTTACGCCGGGCGATTTCGTTTTTTTCAATGAGGTGCGCGCGTTCCTCGCGCCAGGTCTTTTCCTGAGCTAATAAGAGTGCGTTTTGACTCTTTAGTTGCTCGACCCGGGTAATAAGCAGTTCGAGTCTGGCCATCAGTGCGTGCAGGTCGGTGTCTTCCATTGTGTCCCACTGAAGTTGGTCTGATGAGTGGCAACTGGCTGGGCAGCGCCTCAATGGCCTGAGCGGTCGTGGCGCATCTGGCGTTGTCCGGTCGGCAATCTGTCTGTCGCCCGAGGCCCTGCGGGCCACTGTAACGGGGCGCAAAGCACAACGCGGCGCTGGCAATGAATGATGACACGCCCTACGATACAAGGCCTTCATTCTAGACATTGCGCCGCTTGGCGCCTAGCTGCCCATGCCCATTCAGAATTCCCCGTACAACGCCTTCGCCACCCTGCTCAGCAGCAGCGGTCATCCTGTTTCTCCTGCCGAGCTGCACGGCCTGTTGCTGGGTCGCAGCTGCGCCGGCGCCGGCTTCGAAGTCGACGGCTGGCTGGTGGACGCCGCCGAACTGCTCGAAGGCGAGCCGCAAGACAACGTGCGCAGCGCCTTGATCGGCCTGCAGGAGATGGTCAAGGGCGAGCTCACCAGCGATGACATGACCGTGGTCCTGCTGCTGCCCAGCGACGACGCCCCCCTGGCCGAACGTGCCGCTGCCCTGGGCCAGTGGTGCCAGGGCTTCCTCGCCGGTTTCGGCCTCAACTCCCGCGACAGCAGTGCCCTGAGCGTCGAGGCCACGGAAGTGCTGCAGGACCTTGCAGCCATCGCTCAGGTCCAGGACGCGCTGGAGGAGTCCGATGACGGTGAAAGCGACTACATGGAAGTGATGGAGTACCTGCGGGTTGCGCCTCTGCTGCTGTTCACCGAGACCAACAAGACCGTTGCGCCGGCTGCCAAGCCTTCTCTGCACTGACTGACAGGGAACTGCGTCCGCCCATGATTCATATCCCGAAAGCGGAATACAGCCGTCGCCGCAAGGCGCTCATGGCGCAGATGGAGCCCAACAGCATCGCGATCCTGCCGGCGGCGGCCGTGGCCATTCGCAATCGCGATGTGGAGCACGTCTACCGCCAGGACAGCGATTTCCAGTACCTCAGCGGGTTTCCCGAGCCCCAGGCGGTGATCGTGCTGATCCCCGGCCGGGAGCACGGCGAGTACGTGCTGTTCTGTCGCGAGCGCAACCCGGAGCGCGAACTCTGGGACGGTTTGCGGGCCGGCCAGGAGGGCGCGATTCGCGACTACGGTGCCGATGACGCATTTCCCATCACCGATATCGACGACATCCTGCCGGGCTTGATCGAAGGCCGCGACCGGGTTTACTCGGCCATGGGCAGCAACCCCGAATTCGATCGTCACCTGATGGACTGGATCAACGTGATCCGCTCTAAAGCGCACCTCGGCGCCCAGCCGCCGAACGAATTCGTTGCCCTGGATCATCTGCTGCACGACATGCGCCTGTATAAATCGGCGGCAGAAGTGAAGGTGATGCGCGAGGCCGCACGGATCTCCGCCCAGGCCCATATCCGCGCAATGCAGGCCAGCCGTCCCGGGTTGCATGAGTTCAGCCTGGAAGCCGAGCTGGATTACGAATTCCGCAAGGGCGGGGCGAAGATGCCGGCCTATGGCTCGATCGTCGCGGCGGGCCGCAACAGCTGCATCCTGCATTACCAGCAGAATGACGCCGTGCTCAAGGACGGTGACCTGGTGCTGATCGACGCCGGTTGCGAGATCGACTGCTATGCCAGCGATATCACCCGCACCTGGCCGGTCAACGGCAAGTTTTCGCCGGAGCAGAAGGCGATCTACGAACTGGTGCTGGCTTCCCAGGAAGCGGCCTTTGCCCAGATCGCCCCGAACAAGCACTGGAACCAGGCTCATGAGGCGACGGTCCAGGTGATCACCGCCGGCCTGGTGCAACTGGGCCTGCTGGAAGGCGATGTGGACCAGCTGATTGCCAGCGAGGCCTACAAGACGTTCTACATGCACCGTGCCGGACACTGGCTGGGCATGGATGTACACGACGTCGGCGAGTACCGGGTCGGCGGCGAGTGGCGGGTGTTGGAGGTCGGCATGGCGCTGACCGTGGAGCCGGGCATCTACATATCCCCGGACAACCAGCAGGTAGCGAAGAAGTGGCGCGGCATCGGCGTGCGCATCGAGGACGACGTGGTAGTGACCAAGCAGGGCTGTGAAATTCTGACAGGTGGCGTGCCCAAGAGCGTGGCCGAGATCGAGGCCTTGATGGCCGCTGCGCGGACCCAGGCGTCATGAGCCGGGTCAATCTGGCCATCATCGGTGGCGGTCTGGTAGGCGCGAGCCTGGCCCTGGCGCTGCAGGCCGGGGCCAAGGCCCGGGGCTGGAAGATCGTGCTGATCGAGCCCTTCGCGCCGGGCGACAGTTTCCAGCCCAGCTACGACGCCCGCTCCTCGGCCCTGTCCTTTGGCGCCCGGCAGATCTACCAGCGCCTGGGGCTGTGGCAGGCGATCTCCCGGCGTGCCGAGCCGATCAAGCAGATTCACGTGTCCGACCGTGGGCGGTTCTCCACCGCGCGCCTGTCGGCCATGGAAGAAGGGGTGCCGGCCCTGGGCTATGTGGTGGAAAACGCCTGGCTCGGCCAATGCCTGTGGCAAGGGCTGGACAAGGACGTGATCAGCTGGCGCTGCCCGGCCGAAGTCACCCGTCTGGAGCCCCTGGCAGGCGGCTATCGCCTGACCCTGAACGACGAAACCACCTTGGAATGCGATCTCGCCGTGCTGGCCGACGGCGGCCGCTCCGGCCTGCGCGAACAACTGGGCATCGGGGTCAAGAACCGCCCCTATAACCAGAGTGCGCTGATTGCCAACATCACCCCCAGCGAAGCCCACAACGGCATGGCCTTCGAGCGCTTCACCGACGATGGCCCAATGGCCTTGCTGCCGCTGCCGGATAATCGCTGTGCACTGATCTGGACCCGCCAGGGCATGGATGCACAGCGTCTGGCCGACCTGGACGAGCGCAGCTTCCTCAGTGAATTGCAGGGCGTGTTCGGCTACCGCCTGGGAACCCTGAAACAAGTCGGCGCCCGCCATCTCTACCCGCTGTCCCTGGTGGAAGCCGAGGAACAGGTGCGCCCCCACTTGGTGGTGCTGGGCAATGCGGCCCACAGCCTGCATCCGATCGCCGGCCAGGGCTTCAACCTGTCACTGCGCGATGCCCAGGCCCTGGCGGACGCGTTGTTGGCCAGCGAAGCACTGCCGGGGGATTTTGCCGTGCTGCAGGCCTACCGCGAACGTCAGCGCCTGGACCAGAACCTGACCGTGGGCTTCTCCGATCAGGTCACCCGGCTGTTCGGCAGCAAACTGCCGCTGCTGTCCGTGGGGCGCAACCTGGGCTTGCTCGGCCTGGACCTGCTGCCACCGGCCAAACGCTGGTTCGCTCGCCAGGCCATGGGCCTGGGCACTCGCCCGGATGCGTGACTGGCTGACCCGGCGGTTCGGCAAGGCCCGCCTGTTGCGCTGGGTGTTGAACCTGTACCTGCCCTACCTCGGGGCTGGCGTGCGGGTTCGGCACATCAGTGCGGATTTCCGTGACGTCCAGGTCTGCATGGGCCTGGGCTGGTACAACCGCAACTATGTCGGCACCCAGTTCGGCGGCAGCCTGTATTCCATGGTGGACCCGTTCTTCATGCTGATGCTGATGGAGAACCTGGGCCCCGACTACATCGTCTGGGACAAGGCCGCGACCATCGATTTCATCGCCCCGGGCAGAGGGCCGGTGTTTGCCCGGCTCAGTATCGACCAGGCGCTGCTCGACGATGTTCGCCAGCAGACCGCAACGGGCGAGAAGTACCTGCCGCAGTGGCAGGTAGAGATTCATGACGGCTCCGGCACCCTGGTGGCGCGGGTCGATAAAACCCTTTATGTGCGGCTCAAGCCGCCAGTGAGACAGGCCTAAAGCATGGAAATGCGCGCAGATGTGCTGATTGTCGGAGCCGGAATGGTCGGCAGTGCCTTGGCGTTGGCGTTGCAGGGCAGCGGCCTGGAAGTGCTGCTGCTCGATGGCGGTTCCCTGAGTGTCAAACCCTTCGATGACCAGGCGCCGTTCGAGCCTCGGGTCAGTGCCTTGTCGGCGGCCAGCCAGCGCATCCTGGAGCGCCTGGGCGCCTGGGACGGCATTGCCCGGCGCCGTAGCAGCCCCTACTGCGACATGCAGGTCTGGGACGGCAGCGGCACCGGGCAGATCCACTTCTCGGCGTCCAGCGTGCATGCCGAGGTGCTGGGTCATATCGTCGAGAACCGGGTGGTTCAGGACGCCTTGCTCGAGCGTCTGCATGAATGCGATATCGGCCTGCTGGCCAATGCCCGTCTGGAGCAGATGCGCCGCTCCGGCGACGACTGGCTGCTGACCCTGGCGGATGGCCGGCAACTGCGTGCGCCGCTGGTGATCGCTGCCGATGGCGCCAACTCGGCCGTGCGCCGGCTCACCGGTTGTACCACTCGCGAGTGGGATTACCTGCATCACGCCATCGTCACCAGCGTGCGCAGCAGCCAGCCTCACCAATTGACCGCCTGGCAGCGCTTCACCGATACCGGCCCGCTGGCCTTCCTGCCCCTGGTACGGGACGGGCAGCATGATTGGTGTTCGATTGTCTGGTCGACCACCCCGAGTGAGGCCGAGCGCCTGATGGCGCTGGACGACGAGAGCTTCTGCGCCGAACTGGAGCGCGCCTTCGAAGGCCGCCTGGGTTCGGTGATCAGCGCCGACCCGCGGCTCTGCGTGCCGTTGCGCCAACGCCATGCCAAGCGCTATGTGGCCGAAGGCCTGGCGCTGATCGGCGACGCCGCCCACACCATCCACCCGTTGGCGGGGCAGGGGGTCAACCTGGGCTTCCTCGATGCCGCCGTGCTGGCCGAAGTGCTGCTGCAAGCGGCCAGCCGCGGCGAGCGCCTGGCCGAGGTCAAGGTGCTGAGCCGCTTCGAGCGCCGGCGCATGCCCCACAACCTGGCGCTGATGGCGGCCATGGAGGGCTTCGAGCGGCTGTTCCAGGCCGACCCGTTGCCCATGCGCTGGCTGCGCAACACCGGCCTCAAGGTGATCGACCAGATGCCCGAGGCCAAGGCCCTGTTCGTGCGCCAGGCCCTGGGCCTGAGCGGCGACTTGCCGGAACTGGCCAGAGCCTAGGCGCCGGCTTGCTGGCCAAGCGTCGCGAGGACGAGCCTACGCAACATCTGGTAACTCCTCAGCGCCGGGTTCGGTTGAGATGGCAAATGGGAGTCCTTATCATTTCGCCTCACTTTGAAATCGAGAGACCGCTCCCATGTTGGCACCGAAGCGTCTACTGACCGCCCTGGCCCTCACACTCATCGGTGGCACCGCCTACGCCGCCGATGAAGTCGTGGTCTACTCCTCGCGTATCGATGAGCTGATCAAGCCGGTGTTCGATGCCTACACCCAGAAGACCGGGGTGAAGATCAAGTTCATCACCGACAAGGAAGCGCCGCTGATGCAGCGGATCAAGGCCGAGGGCGAGAACGCCACCGCCGACCTGCTGCTCACCGTGGATGCCGGCAACCTCTGGCAGGCCGAGCAGATGGGCATCCTGCAGCCGTTCACCTCCAAGGTCATCGACAGCAACATTCCCCTGCAATATCGCTCCTCCAACCACGCCTGGACCGGCCTGAGCCTACGGGCGCGGACCCTGGCCTACTCCACCGACCGGGTCAAACCTTCAGAACTGACCACCTATGAAGCCCTGGCGGACAAGCAGTGGGAAGGCCGCCTGTGCCTGCGCACGGCGAAGAAGGTCTACAACCAGTCGCTGACCGCCACGCTGATCGAGACCCACGGTGCCGAGAAGACCGAAGAGATCATCAAGGGTTGGGTCAACAACCTGTCTACCGATGTGTTCTCCGACGACATCGCGGTGCTCGAGGCGATCAACGCCGGGCAATGCGACGTCGGCATCGTCAACACCTACTACTACGGCCGCCTGCACAAGCAGAAACCGAACCTGGCGGTGAAGCTGTTCTGGCCGAACCAGGGCGATCGCGGGGTGCACGTCAACCTGTCGGGCATCGGCCTGACCAAACACGCACCGCACCCGGAAGCGGCCAAGGCCCTGGTGGAATGGATGACCACGCCTGAGGCGCAGAAGATCTTTGCCGACGTCAACCAGGAGTTCCCGGCCAACCCGGCGGTAGCGCCTTCCGCGGAAGTGGCCAGCTGGGGCAAGTTCGTAGCCGACACCCTGCCGGTTGAAATCGCCGGCAAGCGCCAGGCCGAAGCCATTCGCCTGATGGACCGCGCTGGCTGGAACTGAGCCTGCCGTTATACTGCGCCCCGCTTTTGCGGGGCGTTTTCTTTAGCGGCTGGGCTTTAGTGGCGAGGGAGCTGGCTCCCGTTCCACCGCGCAGCGGTGGCCAGCCCTGAATACGTGATTCAACTGGCGTAACGTGGTTGCAGCCGTTGGGGTGGCCATGGCTTCCAGCGGGTGCCGCTCCCTGGCCCCACGCGTTTTGCGCAAGTATTTTTGTCTGTTCCACCTGCCCGAGAGTTTTTTGTGGCCCATCCCGCTCAACGTCGCTGGTATCCCCTGGTCTTTGCCGTAGCGGCCCTGGTCCTTTTGCCGCTGAGCGTGCTGCTATTGTCCTGGCAGGCCGTCGACCAGCAGATCTGGTCCCACCTGTGGAACACGCAAATGCCGCGGCTGTTGGGCAATACCCTGACCCTGGTGCTTGGGGTGGGCGTTGGTGTCACGCTGCTGGGCGTGAGCCTGGCCTGGCTCACCAGTCTCTGCGAGTTTCCCGGACGGCGCTGGCTGGACTGGGCCTTGATGCTGCCCTTTGCGATCCCGGCCTATGTGCTGGCTTTCGTCTTTGTCGGCCTGCTGGATTTTTCCGGGCCGGTGCAAAGCCTGCTGCGGGAATGGTTCGGCAGCGGCCTGCGACTGCCGCGGGTACGTTCCACCGGTGGGGTGATCCTGGTGCTGGTGCTGGTGTTCTATCCCTATGTCTACCTGCTGGCGCGCAACGCCTTCCTGGCCCAGGGCAAGGGGTTGATGGAAGCCGCACGGGTCCTCGGGCAATCGCCCTGGCAGGCGTTCTGGCGGGTGGCGCTGCCCATGGCGCGGCCTGCCATCGGCGCCGGGGTGGCCCTGGCGCTGATGGAAACCCTGGCGGATTTCGGTGCGGTGTCGGTGTTCAACTTCGATACCTTCACCACCGCTATCTACAAGACCTGGTACGGCTTCTTCAGCCTTTCCAGCGCCGCCCAGCTGGCCAGCCTGCTGCTGCTGGCGGTGATGCTGGTGCTGTACGGCGAGCGCCGCGCCCGTGGCGCCAGCCGTACCGGTAACGAACGGCCCCGGGGCAAGGCGCTGTACCACTTGCGCGGGCTCAAGGCGTTGGCGGCCACGGGCTGGTGCCTGCTGGTATTCGCCTGTGCCTTCGTGATTCCGCTGCTGCAGTTGCTGGCGTGGTTCTGGCAGCGCGGGCGCTTCGACCTGGATGAGCGGTATGCCGGCTTGATCATCCACACCCTGTACCTGGGCGGCATGGCGGCGCTGATCACTGTCAGTGTGGCTCTGCTCCTGGCCTTTGCCCGACGCCTGGCGCCGACCCGGGGCATCCGCGCCGGGGTCAGCCTGGCCAACCTGGGCTACGCCTTGCCCGGCTCGGTACTGGCGGTATCGATCATGCTGGCCTTCAGTTACCTGGATCGCGAGCTGGTGATCCCGCTGTCCGGCTGGTTGGGCGGGGCCGGCAAGCCGCTGCTGCTGGGCAGCCTGTCCGCCTTGCTGCTGGCCTATCTGGTGCGTTTTATCGCCGTGGCCTACGGGCCGCTGGAAAACAGCCTGGAGCGGATCCGCCCGTCGCTCCCCGAAGCGGCGCGCAGCCTGGGGGTCGCTGGCCCGCGACTGTTTTTCAAAGTGTATCTGCCGTTGTTGCTGCCCGGGACCTTGAGCGCCGCCTTGCTGGTGTTCGTCGATGTGCTCAAGGAAATGCCCGCCACCTTGCTGATGCGCCCGTTTGGCTGGGACACGCTGGCGGTGCGGATCTTCGAGATGACCAGTGAAGGGGAGTGGGCCCGGGCCTCGCTGCCGGCACTGACCCTGGTGCTGGTGGGCCTGCTGCCGGTGATTGGCCTGATCCGCCGCTCGGCCCATCGAATCGGTTAGGTGCCAGCCTTGCACCTTGCAGCTACAATGCGCGGCATTCGGTGCGGCCTGTTGTTTGGCCGGGACGCTGAAATCGGCTGAAAGCCATCTATTTCAAGGCTTTCACACCAACAGCGCCAGTCCGCACCCTCGCCACGCCCGGAAGGAGAAACCCATGGGACAGCGTACGCCTCTGTATGACCTGCATCTCGCCCTCGGCGCGAAAATGGTCGATTTTGGCGGTTGGGATATGCCCTTGCATTACGGCTCGCAGGTCGAGGAGCACCATCAGGTGCGACGTGATTGCGGTGTGTTCGATGTATCCCACATGACCGTGATCGATGTCAGCGGTACCCAGGCCAAGGCCTGGCTCCAGCGGTTGCTGGCCAATGATGTCGAACGCCTGCACAACCCCGGCCAGGCTCTGTACAGCACCATGCTCAATGAACGGGGCGGCATCGTTGACGACATGATCGTCTATCGCCTCGAAGACGCTTATCGCCTGGCGCTCAATGCCGCCACCCGTGATCAGGACCTGGCCTGGATGCAGGCGCAGCTGGGGGATTTCCAGGTGCAGCTGCACGAGCGCCCGGAGCTGGCGATGCTGGCGATCCAGGGCCCTCAGGCGCGGCACAAGATTGCCGAGCTGGTAACCCAGTCCCGCGGCACCCTGATCCAGCAGCTCAAGCCATTCGAAGCCGGCTTTGACGGCGACTGGTTCATTGCCCGGACCGGCTACACCGGCGAGGACGGTCTGGAGATCGTCCTCCCTGCCGACCAGGCCCCGGCCTTCTTCAACGACCTGGTGGGGGCGGGGATCTCGCCCATCGGTCTGGGCGCCCGGGACACCCTGCGCCTGGAGGCCGGCATGAACCTCTATGGCCAGGACATCCATCAGGATGTCTCGCCCCTGGCGGCGAACATGGCCTGGAGCATTGCCTGGGAACCGGCGTCACGCCAGTTCATCGGTCGCAGTGCCCTGGAAGCCGAACGGGCGGCCGGGGTGAAGCAGAAACTGGTGGGCCTGGTGCTCGAAGAACGCGGGGTTTTACGTGCGCATCAGGTGGTTCGCATCGCCGATGTTGGCGAAGGTGAGATCACCAGTGGTAGTTTCTCCCCTACGCTGAGCAAATCGATCGCACTGGCGCGGGTGCCAATGGCCACCACCGACCGTGCCGAAGTGGAAATCCGCGGCAAGTGGTACCCGGTCCGGGTGGTCAAACCGACCTTCGTGCGTCACGGCAAAACCCTGATCTAACTATTTCCAGCAGGCATTGCGCCGCTGACACTTCTTCTTGAGGACACAGAACATGAGCGATATCCCTGCCCACCTGCGTTTTGCCGACAGTCACGAATGGGCCCGCCTGGAAGCCGACGGCAGCGTGACCGTAGGTATTAGCGACCACGCTCAGGAAGCCCTGGGCGATGTGGTTTTCGTCGAGCTGACTGAAGTCGGCAACGTGTTCGGCGCTGGGGACCAGGCCGGTGTGGTGGAGTCGGTGAAAGCCGCTTCCGACATCTATGCGCCGGTGGCCGGTGAAGTGATTGCGGTCAACGAAGAGCTGAGCGCCAGCCCCGAGCTGCTCAACAGCGACCCGTACGGTGCCTGGATCTTCAAGCTCAAGCCAAGCAACCCGGGCGATCTGGACAAGCTGCTGGACGCCGCCGGCTACAAGGCCGCCATCGGCGAGTAAGCCGTTCTCGCCGGCGCGTCCGCCCCGTTTGCGCAGGGCGGGCTTGCTGGCGAAGGCTCTTAAGCCTGCAACACCTCTTTCACCGCCGCCACCGCGCGTTCCACGTCGGCCTTGCTCATGGCGGTGAACATCGGCAACGAGACGATCAGCCGACCGACCCGTTCCGCCACCGGGAACATCCCCTCCTTGAAGCCGCGCTCGCGGTACAGGCTCAGCAAATGAATCGGTGGGTAGTGATAGCCGATGCCAATCCCGCGTTCCTGCATCTGCTCCATGAAGGTGGCGCGGGCCGGCTTGCCATCCTTGCGCTCCGGCAGTACCAGCTGGAACAGGTGCCAGTTGCTGTTGGTGAAGTCCGCCGGCGGTAGCTGGGCGCCATAGCGGGCCTCGAAATCGCTGCCAAAGCATTCGAAGTAGTGCCGGGCCAGCTCACGGCGATGGGCGGTGATCGCCTCGATATGGGCGAACTGCCCCAGGCCGATGGCGGCTGCCACGTCGGTCATGTTGAACTTGCCGCCGAGCACATCCACATCCAGGCCGTCGAAGCCGTTGCGGGTCACGCCCTGCAGGCGGTACTTCTCGGCCAGGCGCACTTCTTCTGGCGTGTTGAGCACCAGGCAGCCGCCCTCGGACGAGGTGACGTTCTTGTTGGCCTGGAAGCTGAAGGACACGAAGTCGCCACCGGCACCGATGCGCTGGCCGTTCCAGCTGGAGCCCAGGGCCTGGGCGGCATCTTCCACTACCCGCAGGCCGTGCTTCTTGGCCAGGGCGTAGAGGCGGCTCATGTCCACCGGCAGCCCGGCCAGGTACACCGGGATGATGGCCTTGGTGCGCGGGGTGATGGCGGCTTCGACCTGGGCCAGGTCGATATTGCGGGTGACCGGGTCGATATCGGCGAACACCGGCGTGGCCCCGACTTCGAGGATGACGTTGGCGGTGGCCACCCAGGAAATCGGCGTGGTGATGACTTCATCACCGGCACCGATGCCGGCAATGCGCAAGGCGATCTCCATGGTGCAGGTGCCGGAGTTGAAGGTGCGTACCGTGCGCCCGCCGAAAAACTCCGAGAGCTGGGCTTCGAAGGCCTGGACCTTGGGGCCGCTGGTGATCCAGCCCGAACGCAGGACTTCGCCGACAGCGGCGATGGTGGGTTCATCGATGGTGGGTTTGGAGAACGGCAGGAAAGGCAGTTGGCTCATGACGATGGGACACCCGATAAGCGGACGATAGGGGCACAGGTTGCGATGCGCCGGGGCTGGCGCGTTGACGTCGAGCATGATGGTACCGATTGCCCCGGGACGCCAGAGCATCGACGCGGGAAATCGACTGCTATGCTGCTTGGCACCCTGTTGCAGCGACGCTGAGCGCCGTTTATCGGAGAGAGCCGGTCATGTCCCAGTTGCTATCTTTGAGCCAGTTACGCGAGCCCAACGCTTTTCTCAACCGGCACCTGGGGCCCGACGCCGAGGAGCAGCAAGCGATGCTCGCCAGCCTCGGGCTGGGCAGCCGGGCCGAACTGATCGAGCAGACGGTGCCGCCGGGAATCCGCTTCAACCGCGCACTGGACCTGCCGCCGGCCCTGGACGAAGCGGCCGCCCTGGCCAGGCTCAAGGGTTATGCCGGGCAGAACCAGGTCTGGACCAGCCTGATCGGCATGGGTTACCACGCCACCCTGACGCCGACGGTGATCCTGCGCAACGTGCTGGAGAACCCCGGCTGGTACACCGCCTATACCCCCTACCAGCCGGAAATCGCCCAGGGCCGGCTCGAAGCCTTGTTGAATTTCCAGCAGATGACCATCGACCTCACCGGCCTGGACCTGGCCAACGCCTCGTTGCTGGACGAAGCCACCGCCGCCGCCGAAGCCATGGCCCTGGCCAAGCGCGTGAGCAAGTCTTCGAGCAACCTGTTCTTTGTCGATGAACACTGCCACCCGCAAACCATTTCCGTGGTCCGCACCCGGGCCGAAGGCTTCGGTTTCGAGCTGGTGGTCGGCGGGGTCGACGAATTGTCCGGGCACCAGGTGTTCGGCGCGTTGCTGCAGTACCCGGACACCCATGGCGAGATCCGCGACCTGCGGCCGCTGATCGACCAGTTGCACGCCCAGCAGGCCCTGGCCTGTGTCGCGGCCGACCTGCTCAGCCTGTTGTTGCTGACCCCGCCGGGCGAACTGGGGGCCGACGTGGTGCTCGGTTCGTCCCAGCGCTTCGGCGTGCCCATGGGCTACGGCGGCCCCCATGCGGCGTTTTTCGCCTGCCGCGACGAGTACAAGCGCGCGATGCCCGGGCGCATCATCGGCGTGTCCAAGGATGCCCGCGGCCAGGTGGCCCTGCGCATGGCCTTGCAGACTCGCGAGCAGCATATCCGCCGCGAGAAGGCCAACTCGAACATCTGCACCGCCCAGGTGCTGCTGGCCAATATCGCGGGTTTCTACGCCGTCTATCACGGCCCGGCCGGGCTCAAGCGCATTGCCCAGCGGGTACACCGGCTGACCTGCATCCTCGCGGTCGGCCTGGAGCGCCACGGCATTGCCAGGGTCAATCGGCACTTCTTCGACACCCTGACCCTGGAGGGCGGCGGCAGCCAGACGGCGATCATCGAAAGCGCCAGGGCGCAGCAGATCAACCTGCGGATTCTCGGCCGTGGCCGGCTGGGGCTGAGCCTGGATGAAACCTGTGACGAAAGCACCGTGGCCCGTTTGTTCGACGTGTTCCTGGGTGCCGACCACGGGCTGGATGTCAGCAGCCTGGACGCCGAGGCGCTGGAGTCGGGGATTCCCGACCCGCTGCTGCGACGCACGCGCTACCTGACCCACCCGGTGTTCAGTGCCCATCACAGCGAAACCGAAATGTTGCGCTACCTCAAGCAGCTGGAGAACAAGGACCTGGCGCTCAACCAGTCGATGATTCCCCTGGGCTCCTGCACCATGAAGCTCAATGCCAGCAGCGAGATGATCCCCATCACCTGGCCGGAGTTCGCCAACCTGCATCCCTTCGCACCCCGGGAGCAGGCTGCCGGCTATGGCCTGCTGATCGCGGAGCTGGAGCGTTGGCTGTGCGCCATCACTGGTTTCGACGCCATCTGCATGCAGCCCAACTCCGGGGCCCAGGGCGAGTACGCCGGGCTGCTGGCGATTCGTCGCTACCACGAGAGCCGCCGGCAAGGCGGCCGGCATGTCTGCCTGATCCCGGCGTCGGCCCACGGCACCAACCCGGCCTCGGCGCAGATGGCCGGGATGCAGGTGGTGATCGTCGAGTGCGACGAGGCCGGCAACGTCGACCTGGAAGACTTGAAGGCCAAGGCCCAGGCGGCCGGCGAGCGCCTGTCGTGCCTGATGGCTACCTACCCTTCCACCCACGGCGTGTACGAAGAGGGCATCAGCCAGATCTGCGAAGTTATCCACAGCCACGGCGGCCAGGTGTACATGGACGGCGCCAACCTCAACGCCCAGGTAGGCCTGGCCCGGCCGGCGGACATTGGCGCCGATGTCTCGCACATGAACCTGCACAAGACCTTCTGCATTCCCCATGGCGGCGGTGGCCCGGGCATGGGGCCGATTGGCGTGCGCGCGCACCTGGCGCCGTTTGTCGCCAACCACCCGGTGGTGCCCATCGACGGGCCGTTACCGGAGAACGGCGCCGTCAGCGCAGCGCCCTGGGGCAGTGCGAGTATCCTGCCCATCAGCTGGATGTACATCGCCCTGATGGGGCCGCAGCTGGCGGATGCCAGCGAGGTGGCGATCCTTGCGGCCAACTATCTGGCCGAGCAATTGAGCGGTGCCTTCCCGGTGCTCTACAGCGGCCGCAACGGCCGGGTGGCCCACGAATGCATCCTCGATCTGCGCCCGCTCAAGGCCCAGACCGGGATCAGCGAGGAAGATGTGGCCAAGCGCTTGATGGACTACGGCTTCCATGCCCCGACCATGTCCTTCCCGGTGCCGGGCACCCTGATGGTGGAGCCCACGGAAAGCGAATCCAAGGCCGAGCTCGACCGTTTTATCGAAGCCATGCTGAGCATCCGCGCTGAGATCGCCCAGGTGCAGGAGGGCAACTGGCCGGCCGAGGACAACCCGCTCAAGGGCGCTCCCCATACCCTGGCGGATATCACCGGAGTCTGGGAGCGCTCCTACAGTATCGAACAGGCGGTGCTGCCCACCGCCCATACCCGGGCCCACAAGTACTGGCCGGCGGTGAACCGGGTGGACAACGTCTATGGCGACCGCAACCTGTTCTGCGCCTGCGTGCCGCTGGCGGACTACCGCTGAACGGGCCTCAGTAGTGGTGGCGCGTCCGCGCCGGCTGGCTGCCATGGCTACTGGCACGGGCAGGTTGGGTTTCCAGGGGATAGAGGTGCAGCAATTCTTCCTCGATCACCTGGTTGCTCAGGCCCAGTTCCAGCTCCGGGCAGTCCAGGTCCAGCCAGTCACCGTGCTGCAACTGCAGGTCGCTCTCGCGCCGGCTGGCGCTGTGGAACACATAGTGGACCATGCCCGGTTGCAGGAACTGTTCGTGCTGTTCGAGGAAGGCCTGGGAGTATTTGCGAATAGCCCACCAGTTCTGCTGGTCGAGGCGATAGCTGCGCTGCGGCAACGGCGTGCCCTGGCGTTCGACCCGGACATTGAGTGACAGGCTGTTCTGCAGTTCGCTGAGGATCAGCGCCGGGGCGATGGCGCACTGGCGCAACCGCGATTGCGCGCAGGAACTGGCGTCCTGATGGCTCAGCAACGGGTCGTGAATGTCGTGGCCGAGGCTGAAGCCGACAAAGCGCAACTGGCCGAAGGGGTCCACCAGGTACACGCACACCACCCCGGGCTGGCTGGAAATGCTATGGGCGTGGTACGGAATCATCAGCGGCTCGCCGTCGGTCTTCAGCAGGCTGCCATTGCCCTTGTAGAACCAGCCCTGGCGGGTGTGCGGAGTGTTCAGGGTGACTTCGCTGACCTGCACCAGCAGGTTGTCCCGAGGCTTGAGCGGTGGGCGCAACGGGCCTTGCTGGGGGCCGTCCGCGGGCAGTTGCGGGTGGGGCGCGAGGCTGCGCAGGTGTTCGCTCCAGCCCAGATGGCGACGGCTGCAGAACAGCAGGGTCTCGTACAGCCCGCCGTGTTCGGAATAGGCCCGCACGCTGCGGCCATTGTGAAAGTCGAACAGCCCGATGGCGCGCTGGTCCTTGTGGCAGACATCCAGCAACAGCAGGTAATCGTCCATGATTCTCTAGTCCTTCAGGGGCAAGGGGGCGGGGAGGATGGGCAGCGCTTCGCGCACGCGCAAACGGCGCGGTTCGAGGGCCTGTTCCTTGAGCAGGAATGACAGCAGCAAGCCGGCCAGGCTGCCGCTCAGGGCCACGTACAGGATCGATGGCAGGCCGAAATGGCTGGCGGCGAACCCGGCCACGGCCGGTGACAACCCGCCACCCAGGATCTCGCCGAACCCCACCACGATTCCGGTCGCCGTCGGCAGCAGGGCCGGGGTGACCGATTCGCTGGTCAGCGGGCCGACTGTCATGCAGATCAGGCTGAAGTTGAAGAACGACAGCAGGAACAGCAGCAGGAAAAGCAGCCAGGGAAGGGGCGGGCTGACGATCAGCAGGCCCACCAGGGTGCTGCTGGTCATGAAGCACACCGACACCACCGGCTTGCGCCCGAGACGGTCGGACATGCCGGGGATGATCAATTGGCCGATGAAGCCGCCCACGCCGATGGCCGAGATGACGAAGGCCATGGACAGGGTTTCCAGGTGCATATGGTCGGTCAGGTAGCTGGGCAGCATGGCGCAGAGGACGAACTGGCAGGTGAGTATGCAGAACATGATCAGGATGTTCAGGCTCACGTTGCCGCTCTTGAAGGCCGCCAGCCAGGTGCCTGCGGTGCGGTCGGCCTGGGGCGCCGGCAGCGGTCGGTAGATTTTCCACAGGTAGCCGGCCAGCAGCAGGCCCGGCAGGGAAATGATGGCGAACACCGCACGCCACGAGCCAGTGATTTGCAGGAGGTAGGCGGCGATCAGCGGCCCCAGGCACAGGCCGAGAATCGGGAACAGCGCCTGCTGGATACCCAGGTTCAGCCCGCGCCGGTCGGGGCGCGAGACTTCATTGGTGACAATGATGCTGGTGGGGGTGAAGGCACCCTCGCAGATGCCCATCAGCCCGCGCAGAATCACCAGCCCCAGCACGCCGGTGGCCAGCGCGGAAAAACCGGACAGTAGCGAAAGCACGGCAATCGAGGTCACCAGCACGCGGCGGGTGCCCAGGCGCTCGATCACGCTGCCCATGCCCAGGGCGGACAGCCCCCAGGTGAAGGCCAGCGCGGCGGACAGGTAGCCCAGGTCCTGATAGTCCAGTTGCAGGTCGTGCATGATCACCGGAAACAGCGGCAGGATGATGAAGCGATCCAGCCCCACCAGCCCGAAACTCAGTGACAGCAACAGCACCATGGATCTTTCGTAACGGCTGTTGGCAGCCGTGGTTGGCATTCCAGTGTTCATCGCTCAGCTTCCTTGTGAAACCATGAACCCGGCGCAAGCGCCGTGGGAGGCCACCCGACGTTGCCATGCAGCCCGGCAACGTCAGGTGGGACAGGCACAGGCAGTCACATCAGGCGGTCCACTCGCCCACCGCCATTTCCGCGGTGAACCCCGGGCCGAAGGCTGCCAGCAGGCCGATGTCGCCGCGATTGAGGTTGGAATCGAACTGCCGCTTGAGCACGTCGAACACCACCACGCTGGCAATGTTGCCGGCTTCCGACAGGCTGCTGCGCGATTGCGAGACCCGGTTGGATGCCAGGTCCAGGTGCATCACCAGCTCGTCGAGGATCTTGCGACCACCGGTGTGGAAGATGAAGAAGTCGTTGTGCGCACAGTTCTGTTCGAAGCTCTCGTAGTTGAGCCGCTCCATGACCGGTGCCACGTCCTTGATGGAGTTCATCACCGCCTTGTCGAGGGTGAAGTGAAAGCCGGTGTCCTTCACGTCGTACTTGATGTAGTGCTCGCTCTTGGGCAGGAAGTACGACTCGGTCTTCTTGATCTTGAAGCCGCCGGCCTGGTCATCGGCGCGCAGCACGCAGGCGGATACCGCATCGCCGAACAGCGCCGCGGAGATGAAGGCGTGCAGCTTGGTGTCGTCCGGCTGGTAGCACAGCGAGGAGAACTCCAGGGACACGATCAGTACGTGGTTGCGGGCATCGAGCCGGGCGAAGTCGTTGGCGCGGTTGATGGCCGCGGCACCGGCCACGCAGCCCAGCTGGGCGATCGGCAACTGCACGGTGGAGGTTGGCAGGGCCAGGTCGTTGATCAGGTGCGCGGTCAGCGACGGCATCATGAAGCCGGTGCAGGAAGTGACGATCACCATGCGAATGTCGCTGATCTGCAGCCCGGCATTCTCGATGGCCTGGCGCGCCGCGGCCGACGACATCTGCCGGGCTTCACGCTCGTAGACGATGCTGCGGTGGGTGAAACCGGTGTGCACTGCCAGTTCGTCGATCGGCAACACCAGGTGGCGCTCGTTGACTTCGGTGTTGGCGATCATGCGCTTGGCCAGGGCCATGCGTGGATGGTCGGCGTGCAGGTTTTCCAGGTGATCGACCATCTGTTGCTGGGTGATCTTGTGTTGCGGAAACATGACGTGTGGAAGGCAAAGTGTAGACATGATGGGTCCTTGGCTTTAAGTAAGCCAACAAGTTAAGAGGTGGGGATAGTCCCCGTTTATAGGCACAGGAATCTGTAGGCCCTAAAGGAAATCAGGGCCTTAAGGCAACTTCGGGGCGTGAAGTTGCCGTTGATGTAACTTTTAAGTTGGATTTTATTTTAATGGCTAACTTCAAGGTGCCTTATATAAAGGCACCTTGAATAACAACTTATATATCGAGTACGAACTTATAAGCGTATTGCCAGGCCAGGTTGCTTTCGCGCACATGCTTGCGGATCACCATGCGCACCGGCGCACCGACTTTCAGCTGTTGCTGATCGCACACATCGACGATTTCCGACGCGATCACCAGGCCGTCGTCCAGGCGCACCATGGCCATGATGCGCGGCACGGTTTCGCCATAGCCCATGGCGGCCAGGATCGGATTCTCGGCCGGGGCCATGACTTCGATCTTGCCACTGCGCGCGCAGCGATACGGCTTCACACTCAGGGAGTTGCAAGCGCCGCAGACGGTGCGCCGGGGGAAGAAGATTTCGTTGCATTCTTCGCACTGGCTGCCTTCGAGGCGGTACTTGCCGCCATGCTCGCGCCATTCGCGAAGCATGCTGGCGGTGGTCATTCTGTGGATCTGTTCTGGGTACATGGACATGGTCCGGGCTCCTTAGTCGTTCGAGAGGACAATCACTGAGTTGTGCGCCGCGTAACCGCCAAGGTTCTGCGACACGCCGATGCGCGCGCCCTTGACCTGGTTGTCGGATTCACCCCTCAGCTGCCGGAACAGCTCGGTGATGTGCAGGATGCCGTCGCAGCCGGAGGCATGGCCGCGGCCGATGTTGCCGCCGTCGGTATTGAGCGGCAGCTGGCCATCCAGGGCGATGCCGCCTTCGAGCACGAAGTCGCCGGCCTGGCCCTTGCCACAGATGCCCATGGATTCCATCTGGATCAGCCCGGCGCCGAGCAGGTCGTAGACCTGGGCCACGTCGATGTCCTTGGCGGTGATCCCGGCTTTCTTGTAGGCGATCTCCGCACAGGCGATGGAGTTGGCCGAAACCGCCATGCCCACATCCTTGGGCAGGCCCGGATGATGCAGGGTCGGGTTGTGAAAGCGCGTACCGAAATAGTGTGAGACCCCGGTATAGGCGCAACCGCGTACGAACACCGGTTTATCGGTGTACTTGTGGGCCAGGTGTTCGGCCACCAGGATCGCGCAGCCACTGGCTTCGCCCCAGGCCAGCATTGAGCCGCAGGCCTCGCTGTTCTTCAACGCTTCCAGGGAAGGAATCGGCTGGCCATAACGAGTGGCGGTGGGGGTGTTCTGTGCGTAGATGCGCATCTGCCGGCCGAAGGTGGCCAGTACGTCGGCCTCGCGACCGGCATAGCCGAACTTCTGGAAGTACTCGGCGGTGGCCAGGGCGAAGGCATCGGTGTGGGAAATGCCGAGGAAATAATCGTATTCACATTCAGTGCTGGAGCCGATGTATTCGGCGTAGTTGAAGTGATCGGTCATCTTCTCGAAGCCGCCGCACAGGACGATGTCGTACTCCCCGGACGCCACCATCTGGTGGCCCATCTGGAACGACACCGAGCTGCTGGTGCAGTTGGCGGTGCTCATGAAGGTCGGCGCCGGGCTGATGCCCAGGGCGTCGGAAATGGTCGGGCCCAGGCCGCCATATTCGGAAATGCCTTCACCGTGATAACCATAGGCCACGGCCTGGATTTCCCGGGGGTGCATCTTGGCGTCCTTGAGAGCCTTGTAGGCGGACTCGACGATCATTTCCTTGAACGTCTGCCGAACTCGTGAACTTCCGGGTTTCGGCGTATAGGCGGCCGAAACGATTGCAACACGACGTGCGCACATGTGCATGCTCCTTGCGTAGACAGGCGTAATCAGAGATAGGCGGTCAGGGCATAGTCAGCCCGCAGGTACTTGAACTCGTACTTGATGGACGTGCCGTAGTCGACGTAGATCTTGGATTCCAGCAGTTCGCGCAGAGGCTTGTTGTGCTTCTGGTACTGCTCGATGGCGTCGGTGACGGTCAGGGCGATGGCGTCGCTGCCGGCGCCGAAACCGTAGGACACCAGAAGAATTTTCTGCCCCGGGCGTGCCTGGTCCAGTACGTTGATCAGGCCGAGCAGCGGGCTGGCCGATCCGGCATCGCCAACGTTGCCGGCATAGATGCCCGGTTCCACCTGCTTGGGGTTGAAGCCCAGGTGCTTGGCCAGGGAGTAGGGCGTGGACACCAGGTTTTGCTGGAACACCACATAGTCATAGTCGGCGGGGCTGGTGTGCAGCTTGGCCATCAGGCCTTCGGCGGCGCGGCGGGTCTGGTCTTCCAGGCCGATGCTGTTCTTGTCCGAGCCCAGGCCCATGCCCGAACGAATGTAGCGATCGCCCTGGGGGCGGATGTTGTCGGCGACATCCGCGGCGCAAGAGAAGCTGGCGTCGAATTCGGCGATGACATCCTGGCTGCCGATCAGCAGCGCAGCGGCTCCGGCCCCGGCATAGGATTCGGTCAGGTCGCCCGGCGCGGTGTTGCGGTTGATGGTGTCGGCGCCGATGGCCAGGGCGCTGCCCGTCATGCCGGAAGCCACCAGCGCCTGGCAGATCTGCAGGGCAGAAGTTCCGGACTTGCCGGCGAACTGCACGTCGGCGCAATAGGCGTCGTAGCCGCTGCCGAGCATTTCCAGGATGATCGAAGCCGAGGCCCGTGAGTCATAGGGGTTGGTGCAGGTGCCCAGGTACAGGGCTTCGATCTGATGACCGGGGACTTTATCCAGGGCCCGTTGCGCCGCCAGCACCCCGAGGGTGATGACATCTTCATCCGGTTGCAGCACGGCTCTTTCCGTGACGCCGAGGTTTTCCTCCACCAGCTTGAGGTCGGTGTTTTTCCAGACGTTGATCACTTCCTGGACTTTCAGGCGGCATACCGGAATACCCGCGCCATAGCTGACAATACCTATCTTTTTCACGTTCATTTTCCTCTTGATTCCATTCTTTTCAGAAAACTGGGTCGTGCCTGCTCAGAAGCACCCTTGAAACATACGGAAAACAGTTTTGCTGCCTTTCTCCTGGCCACACCTGGTGAAACCTGCAGGCCAGAGCGGTTTAACAGCAGACTCCAAATAGGGGAAAACCCACTCGAAAGCTGTTTTTATTCACCTCACTGTGCTATGATACGGAACGTTTCGTTTAGTAATAATTTCAGACGATCTAATCTCTTAAGGGAAAAGGGCCGAAGCCTCGAATTCGAGGAACTCCAAGTTACAAGGCCTGAGCTGATCAACCCTTACGCGATATTTTAAAAACTAGATAGATCGGTGTAAGAAATTCATGATTCTTTCAAGAATGAAACGAAACGGACCGTTTCATTTCGATTCGAGGGAATCCTATACCCTGCGTTGCGTTTGTCAAGCGCCCTGCCTGGAGATTTTTTATTGTGGCTCGTACCCCCTCTCGCAGCTCCATCGGCTCTTTGCGAAGTCCCCATACTCATAAAGCCATTCTCACTTCCACCATCGAAATCCTTAAGGAATGCGGCTATTCCGGGCTCAGTATCGAGTCCGTCGCCCGTCGGGCGGGGGCCAGCAAGCCAACTATCTATCGCTGGTGGACGAACAAGGCGGCGTTGATCGCCGAGGTTTATGAAAACGAGAGCGAACAAGTCAGAAAGTTTCCTGATCTCGGCTCGTTCAAGGCAGATCTCGACTTTTTGCTGCGAAATCTCTGGAAAGTCTGGAGGGAGACTATTTGTGGCGAGGCTTTTCGCTGTGTGATCGCCGAAGCGCAACTGGATCCCGCAACCTTGACCCAGCTCAAGGATCAGTTCATGGAGCGCAGAAGGGAAATGCCGAAAAAACTGGTGGAAAATGCCATCAGCAACGGCGAGCTGCCCAAGGACACCAACCGTGAATTACTGCTGGATATGATCTTCGGCTTTTGCTGGTATCGGCTGTTGACTGAGCAACTGACGGTGGAACAGGACATCGAGGAGTTCACTTCTCTGCTGATCAACGGTGTTTGTCCTGGTACGCAACGTTGATCCTTTCGAGCCATTAAGCCCTGGAGTTTCTCGGGCTTAATGGCTGTTGTTTCAGGCCGCGGGGGTGCCGAACTCTCGATACAGGTCCGGCAGGAAGCTGGCCAGATGATTGAACTCGCACATGTCGTGCACCGCGAACTCGTAGGCCAGGGTCTCCAGTTCGGCCTCGCCAAAGCCATTTTCCTTCAGCAGCGATGCAGCCTTTTCTGCCCCAGGAAAGCGGGCCATCGACGGGTGCGCCCCGACCCAGTAACGGCTGGTCAGGTACATACCGTCCGGTACTTCCTTGAACAGATGCACCATCAACGACACCGGTACCTCAGGATGATCCGCCAGGCTCATCAGGGCGCTGACACTGCCGTCGATCTTCGCTTCGCGATACAGATCGGTGTTCAGGCCCAGGCTGGCCGGCTGCTGGAAGTCGATATGCAGGTGCATCAGGCGATCACCGACATATTCCGATGCGCAGAAGGTGTTGCCATACAGCCGTTCCTCAAAACTCAGGGACTCATCGCACAGGCGCTGGTGGTGCACGCATGGGTTGCTGACATGGGCATAGGGGAACCACAGGGTGTAGCGCTCCGATTCCGCGGGGTGCCAGATGAACCACCACTTGAACATCTGCGCGGTGCAGCCGGGGAAGAACTTGCGGCTTTGCACGTAGGCCATCGGGCCCGGTAGCAGGGCGTAACCGGATTCCTCGCTGACAAAGTCCGGTTCGAGCAGGCGATTGATGTCCTCGATGCTCGGGGTCAGGGTGTCTTCCAGGGCCATGGGGCCTTGCTGAATCTTGCGGACGGCGGACAGCGGCACGCGCATTTCCGACCGGAAATACTTGGCGTAGGGCTTGTTCCTGACTGCCGCCTGATTGCGTAGGAACAGCTTCTGCATGGGCAGTGAGAAGTAGGTGAAGGGAGTCATGTTGCGCGCTTCCATGCTGATATCCTTTGGCGTGAATTGACAGATAGCCGCCATTTCGCTGCAACCCTTGACGGAATTGAACGAGAAACTGGCGCTTTGTAGCTAAGCAGTCCATAAACAAAAGTCAAATTTGAATTTAACTTAGTGAGAGCGCCTATGGCCGTTTCCGCTTCCCCGCAGCCCACTGCGGCCCGTACGCCGCGTCAGGATGGCCAGGCTACCCGCCAACAGATCCTGGAGACGGCCGGCCAGCTTTTTGCTGAGCTGGGGTACGCCAACACCACCAGCAAGCAGATCTGCGAGAACTCCAGGGCCAACAACGCCTCGGTCAACTACCACTTCGAGAACAAGGACGGCCTGTATCGGGCGGTGCTGCGCGAGGCCCACGACCGCCTGGTGCGGATCGAGACCATGATCAGCCTGAGTGAAAGCCAGGGCAGCCCCGAGGACAAGCTGCGGGCGATCATCACGGTGCTCATCGAGGGGCTGGGCAACCAGCGTGAGGGCTGGGCGCTGAAAGTCCTGACCCGCGAACTGTTGTCACCCTCCGCGGTGCTGCCGGCGATCCTGGAGGAGCAGGCGTTTCCCAAGGCGAAGATCGTGCGCACCATCCTCGGCCAGATCATGGATCTATCGCCTGAGGACCCGGTTACCCTGCGCAGCGCCGTCAGCGTTTTTGCGCCCTGCCTGTTCCTGCTGATCGCCCATCAGCCGCTGGCGCGCAATGTATTGCCCGGCCTGGAGCTGGATCCACCGGCGTTGATCGAGCACATGATGAGTTATGCCCTGGCCGGCCTGGCTGCAGTGTCCCGCACACCTGGGGTCTAGCCGGCTGATCGGGCACACAAAAACGCCGACCCTGGGGTCGGCGTTTGCTGTCGGCCATCCCTGGGGCAACGGTTACTCCTGAGCGACAGCGTTCTTAGCCAGGATGGCGTTGGCCAGTTCCATGTCGGTGGCCTTGAGGCCGGGGTTGTCGGCGCGGACTTTCTGCATGGCGGCTTCCAGGTACGGGCCGCGAATGCTGCCATCGCTGGCAACGAAGCTGCCGGCGTCATCCTGGGCGGCGACGATCAACTTGTGGTCCTTGAAGGTCAGGTAGGTGGAGCCGGTGGTGGCCCCGGAGGAAATGACGTTACGCCAGAAGGTGTCGGCCATTGCCGAACCAACGGGAAGAGACAGCAGGGCAAGGGTGGCGACAGCAATTTTCAGACGCATGATGGGTGACTCCGAAAGGGGGTATCTGCATCGTTTGATTCTAGATAACCCCGCGGAGTTCCGTGACTCATCAGTCAAGGTTTTCGACCAACAGGATTGCGCCTTCCTGGCCCACCACCCGCACCCGGGCGCCCGCGGGGGCGTCGGCCCCCTTGGCGATCCACACGCCGTCGGCCACCTTGATCCGCCCGCGGCCGTCGACAATCGCCTGGTGCACCACAAAGGTCTTGCCGATCAGCTCCTGGCCCCGCAGGTTGAGGTTCGGCTGATCGCTGGGGCGTACCACGCTGCGCTGGCGGCGCCACCAATACAGTGCGGTGAGCACCGACAGCAGGCCGAACAGGAGGAACTGCACCTCCCATGACAGGCCGGGAATGAGAAAGGTCAGGACCCCGACTGTGGCGGCTGCGAGGCCGATCCACAGCAGGTAGCCGCCGGCCCCGAATACTTCGAAGATCAGCAGGATGGTGCCAAGGGCCAGCCAGTCCCAGAACGATAGAGCTTGCACAAATGCCAACATGAAGCCTGCCTCAGACCTTCTTGCTGTCGAACGTGGCCTTGACGATCTCGCCGATGCCGCCCACGGCGCCGATGACCTGGCTGGCCTCCAGGGGCATCAGGATCACCTTGCTGTTGTTGGCCGACGCCAGTTTGCCCAGGGCATCGATGTATTTCTGCGCGACGAAGTAGTTGATCGCCTGGACGTTGCCGGTAGCAATCGCCTCGGACACCACTTGGGTCGCCCGGGCCTCGGCTTCGGCCTGGCGCTCCCGGGCTTCGGATTCGAGGAATGCCGCCTGGCGTTCGCCCTCGGCTTCAAGAATCTGTGCCTGCTTCTTGCCTTCTGCGGTAAGGATGGCGGCGGCCCGCAGGCCTTCGGCTTCGAGGATCTGCGCACGCTTGACCCGCTCGGCCTTCATCTGCCCGGACATGGCCGCCATCAGGTCGGCGGGTGGGCTGATGTCCTTGATTTCGATCCGGGTGATCTTGATCCCCCAGGGGGCGGTGGCCTCATCGACAGTTCGCAGGAGTTTCTCGTTGATGCCGTCACGTTGGCTGAGCATGGCGTCCAGTTCCATGGAACCGAGCACCGTACGGATATTGGTTTGCAGCAGGTTGCGGATGGCGTGCTCGAGGTTGTTGACCTCATAGGCGGCCTGGGCGGTGTTGACCACCTGGAAGAAACACACGGCGTCGATCTGCACCGTGGCGTTGTCGGCGGTGATGACTTCCTGGGGTGGGATATCCAGCACGCTTTCCATCACGTTGATCTTGCGCCCGATGCGATCCATCACCGGAATGATGATGTTCAACCCCGGCTTCAGGGTGTTGGTGTAGCGGCCGAAGCGTTCCACGGTCCATTGGTAGCCCTGGGGCACGACCTTGAAACCCATGAAGACGATGGCCACGGCGAGGCCGACGAAAAGTAACAACACGCTTCCGATCTGCATAACATTCTCCTGCTCAGATGTGATCAAGGGGCACAGGGGGCGAGTGTACGGCGGCGCCCGGTCGCGCGCAGAGATACCGTGGCCCTTGCATCATCAGGACACACATCACCGGCGTGCCCGTGGCCTCACAGTTGGAAGCGGGTGACCGAGGTCTGCAAGGTGGCCACGGAGTTTTCCATCTGCTCCACGGTCTGGGTCAGCTCACGCATGGCCTGGCTGTTGCGCCGGGCTACCAGGCTGATCATCTCCACCCGTCGCGCCACTTCGCTACTGGCCTTGGACTGTTCGCCGATGGTGAGGGAAATCTCCTCCACCATCACCGCCGAGCGCTGGGCGCCCTGGCGGATCTCATTGATCGAGGTGCCCGCCTGCTGGGCCATCTGGACCCCGTCGTTGACCCGGCTGACCCCGGTTTGCATGCTGTTCACGGCTTGTTCGGTGGTTTCCCGGATGCGCTCGATCATGCCGGTGATTTCCCGGGTGGACTGTGCGGTGCGGGCTGCCAGATTGCGCACTTCGTCAGCCACCACGGCGAACCCCCGGCCGGCTTCCCCGGCCCGGGCGGCTTCGATGGCGGCGTTCAGGGCCAGCAGGTTGGTCTGCTCGGCGATGCCGTTGATTACCTGGATGATCGAGTGGATCTCTTCCGAGGACTGGCCCAGGGCGGTGATGCTGCGGGAAGACTGGTTCACCGCCTCGGCAATATGGCTCATGCCGTCCACGACCCCGAGGATTACCTGGCCGCCGCTACCGGCCAGGGATTCGGACTGGGCGGCAATGCCCTGGGCATTGCGCGCGTGTTCGGCCACCTGGGCGATATTGCTGATCATCTGCTCCATGGCGGCGGCCATGTTGGTGGCGCCGTCGGCCTGTTCGCTGGCGCCGTCGGCAATGCTCAGCGACGTGTCGCTGAGGCTGTGGGAGCGGCCGCGCAACTCTTCGCTTTCATGGCGGATGGTGGTGATCATCTGCCGCAGGTTGTCTTGCATTTCTCCAAGGGCCTGTTGCAGTTGGCCGGCCTCGTCATGCCTGTCGACGCTGATAGGCGTGGTCAGGTTGCCCTGGGCAATGGCCCGGGCCGTGGCCACGGATTTTTCCAGGGGTTTGAGCACCCGGGTGAGCAGCTGCCGGGTCAACAGAGCCAGTGCCAGGGCGGCCAGCAGGCTGCCGCCGATCAGCCACCAGGCGGCCTGGCGGACCGCACTTTCACTGAGTTCGCGGGTTTGGGCGGTGCTGGCTTCGATCTGGCTGCTGAGGGCGGCGTTGCGGCTCTCCACTTCGCTGAAGCGCTGGGAGAACTCCGGCATTTGCAGGCGCGCGGCCTGTGGGTCCTTGAGGGCCTGCCCGGCGATGTTCTCGGCGGCATGAATGTAGTTTTCCAGCACCGGCTGCAGCTCGGTGATGGCGTTGCGGATTTCCGGTGCCAGGGGCAACTTGGCGTTTTCCGCCAGGGCCTTGCGGAACCAGTCGCCGTGTTCGCGCAGGCTATTGCGGACCTCTTCGCCAGCGGCGGCATCGCCGGGCTGGCTGCTCAGGGCCTCCAGCACATCGGCCCGCAGGGCGTCGTGCATCATGTCGGCCTCCAGGTGGTTGCGCAGGGCGCTGGCGTTGAGCTCGTTGTCCACCAGTGCCCGCGCCAGGCGTGACTGGCCCCATAAACCCAGCCCGGCCACCAGGGCAATGGCCAGGAGGCTGACAACCCCGGTGGCGAGCATGTTTTGACGAATGTTCATACCGGGCTCCCTGCTTTTCTCGGCGGTGACTCAAGCGTAGTCCAGCGCCTGGGGTTCGCCTCCTGTGCCGCTATGGGGGCTGGTTGCCGGGCGTGACCCTTAGCACTTCCTCAAGGCTGGTCAGGCCTTGGGCAACCTTGTGCGCGGCAGCCAGGCGCAGGCTGCGCATGCCGTCCGCGCAGGCCTGGTGGTGCAGGCGGGCAAGATCCAGGTCGCGATGGATCAGGGCCTTGAGGGGGGAACCCAAGGGCATGATTTCGTAGACCCCGGTGCGCCCGTGGTAACCGGTACCCCGGCATTCGGCGCAGCCCACCGCGCGCTGGCCGCCGGCAGCGGGTGGCAGGTGCCGGGTTCCGGTCAGGCTTTCCCAGTCATCCGCCGTCAGCTGGGCGGGAACCTTGCAGTACGGGCAGAGGGTGCGCAGCAGGCGCTGGGCCATGACCCCGATCAGGGTGGCCTTGATCAGGTAATGGGGCACGCCCAGTTCCAGCAGCCGGCTGATGGCGCCGGGGGCGTCGTTGGTGTGCAGGGTAGACAGCACCAGGTGCCCGGTAAGTGCGGCCTGGATGGCCATTTCCGCAGTCTCAAGGTCACGGATCTCGCCGATCATGATGATGTCGGGGTCCTGGCGCATCAGTGCACGCACGCCGCTGGAAAAACTCAGGTCGATATTGTGCTGGACCTGCATCTGGTTGAACGCCGGTTCGATCATCTCGATCGGGTCCTCGATGGTGCACAGGTTGACCTCGGGGGTCGCGAGCTTCTTCAGGGTGGTGTAGAGGGTGCTGGTCTTGCCCGAGCCGGTGGGCCCGGTGACCAGGATGATGCCGTGGGCCTGGGCGGTCATGGCTTGCCAGCGGCTCAGGTCATCGGTGCCAAAGCCCAACTGGTCGAAATCCTTGAGCAGGACCTGGGGATCGAAGATGCGCATCACCAGCTTTTCACCGAACGCCGTGGGCAGGGTCGAGAGCCGCAACTCGATTTCGCTGCCGTCGGGGGTGCGCGTCTTGACCCTGCCATCCTGGGGCTTGCGCTTTTCCGCGACGTTCATGCGCCCCAGGCTCTTGAGTCGGCTGACGATGGCCAGGGTGACCTGGGGCGGGAACTGGTAGACGTTGTGCAATACGCCATCGATGCGAAAGCGCAGGGTGCCGTGCTCGCGGCGGGGTTCGATATGGATGTCGCTGGCCCTTTGCTGAAAGGCGTACTGGAACAGCCAGTCGACGATATTGACGATGTGCGCATCGTCGGCATCCGGCTCCTGGTCGCTGGCCCCCAGTTTCAGCAGTTGCTCGAAGTTGCCCAGGCCACTGGCTTTCTGTTCGCTGCTGGCGCCGCTGACCGACTTGGCCAGGCGATAGAACTCCAGGGTCAGGCGCTGGATGTCCAGCGGGCTGGCCACCACCCGTCGCACCGTGCGCTTGAGAACATGGGCCAGGTCTGCTTCCCAGGCACTGACGTAAGGTTGGGCGCTGGCCACGGTAACGCTCTGCCCATCCACGGCCACGGCAAGGATCTTGTGCCGCTGGGCGAAGGCGAAGGACATCAGCGGCGTGATGCTGGCCACGTCGATGCGCAGGGGGTCGATACGCAGGTAAGGCTGGCCGGCTTGCCGGGCCAGCCAGGCCGTGAGGCTGTCCAGGTCCAGATGTGCGCCGGGGTGCTGCAGGTCGGGCAATTGCTGGCCGGCGATCACTTCCAGGGGATGCAGCAGGTTACCGGCTGCCTGATGCCGGACGCTCATGGCCTGCTCGGCGGCATCCTGGCTGATGCGGCCCTGGGCCAGCAATTCACGCAGCAGTTCGCTGAGGTCCAGCCAGCGGTCCTGGGGAAGGTGCGCGGCGCTCATGGGCGATTCCTTGGGGCTGTTGTCCAGATGTGGGTCTCTGACCACGAACAGCCAAGAATAGTCCCCGGGGCCTCAAGGGAATGCTTGCCAAGGGTTGCAGGGTTTTGCCGGGATCAACCCGCGGCCTGCAGGCGCGAAGGTTCCGCCAGCTCCAGCTCCACGTCACAGACACTGATCAGGTTGCGCAGCTTTGCGCCGATCACCTGGGCCCGATGCCAGCTCAGGTCGTCGAGTTCCACCTCCATATACAGCGTGGCGTCCTGCTGCTGCATCGACACCCGCTGCGGCACCAGGAACTGCAGGGCGAAGTGGTTGAGGATGCGGCACAGCACATCGGCCTCGGCGTCGGCCACTATCCGGTAGTGCACGCGACAGTGAGCATTGTTGAGGTTCCAGGCATCGGCGCGGGGGGCTGGCTCGAAAGGGGGCATGGCGGTCTCCAGGTCAGTGGAGAAATTTTTACATTCGGTTTCGGGTATTTCTTATCTAAGATTGGGTTTGTTTGCTTGAATATGAATTGTTCAATTCAATTTTTAATATTTATGGGTATTTATTATGCATAGCGACCTGGACGCCTATGACCGCCGCATCCTCGCGCTGCTGCAAGAGGACGCCTCGCTTTCCAGTGCGCAGATCGCCGAGCAGGTGGGGTTGTCCCAGTCGCCATGCTGGCGACGGATCCAGCGTATGAAGGAGGAGGGGGTGATCCGCGGCCAGGTGACCCTGCTGGACCGCAAGAAGATCGGCCTCAACACGCAGATCTTCGCCGAGATCAAGCTCAACGCTCACGGGCGCTCCAACTTCACCGAGTTCACCGAGGCGATCCGCGGTTTTCCGGAAGTGCTGGAGTGCTATGTGCTGATGGGCGCGGTGGACTTTCTGCTGCGGATCGTGACCGCGGATATCGAAGCCTATGAACGTTTCTTCTTCGAGAAGCTGTCCATGGTGCCGGGTATCCAGGAGGTGAACTCGATCGTTGCCCTGTCGGAGATCAAGTCCACCACCAGCCTGCCGGTCATGCGCTGAGGGGCGGGGTTACAGGCGCAGGAGGGTTTTCCAGGCACGGTTCTGGAACACCGCGATGGCCTGCTGCTTGCGGGCGTCGAGAGCTTCGTCGGTGATCGGCTCGTTGGCCAGCTGGGCCAGTTTGTTCAACTCGCCATAGAGACGGTCCAGTTCCGGGATCTCCAGCGCGGAGCGGGAGTGGTGCAACCAGGCCTGGATGCGTTCAATGCGCGGCAACTGCTCGGCCAGGTCTTCCGGTTGCTGCTGATAGCGCGGCAGTTGCAGGGAGGTGGCTTCCTCGGCCAGCAGGCGTGGCAACCAGCTGCCCAGCTGTGCGGCGCCCTGGCGGTTGCCCCGGGTGTTGCGGTCAGTGGTCCAGGCCCGGGCCAGCAGCCAGCGCGAGGTATTCAGCGAGAACAGGCCCCAGCGCACGTCCTGCAACTCTTCGATGAACTGCTCCGGCGCGGCCTTGCGCACGTCTTCTTCATCAAGGCCGGCCTGTACCAGCGGACGCCAGTCTTCCAGCAGGGCGTCCAGGGCACTGCGCAACTCAGCGGTGGACTGGCGCGGTGCGGCCTGGCCCAGGCTGCTGGCCAGGGCTCGCAGCTCGGCAAGGTTGTCCACCCAGTCCTGCAGCAGGCGCCAGTGGCCATTGAAGCGGTACTGCTCGGCCAGGCGCTGGCTGCTGCCCAGCAGGTGCCAGGCCAGAGCGGCGAAAGCTTCGTCCAGGGGCGTCTCGGCGCTCAATTGCGGCGCGGGCAGGCTCAGGGAGTAGCTGCCGGCGTCGAACAGGCGATAGCCGCGCTCGGCCTTGCTGATGTCGCAGGGCATCAGCGGCAGGGTCAGGGCCAGCTCCGCTGCCAACTCTAGCAGGGCAGCCGGTTCGCCTTCACGCAGCTCCAGTTCCAGCTCGCAGATTTCTTCCTTTTGCTTGCCGGCGATGACTTGGCCCAAGTCCAGGGCGGCTTCGATCACCACCTTGGCCTTGCCGCGGCCCCAGGCGATTTCCGCGCGCTCGCGGACGAAATCCGTGGTGAACAATGGCTTGAGGGTCTTCTTGTCCAGTTCGGCCAGGGCTTCGGGCCAGCATTGGCCTTCGAGCTTTTTCACGTCCAGCTTGGCCTTGGCCAGTTGCCAGTCGTACTCGTTGCGTTCGGACAGGCCGGCGACGCTCTGGCCGCTGGTCTTCAGGGTCTGGATCACCGCGTCACCGTCGCGACGCAGGCGCAGGGCGACTTTGGCCCGGGCCAGGTCGCGTTCTGGGGTGTCGAAGTACTGATTCATCAGTTCACGGCGTTCCCAGCCACTTTTGTTGCGTTTTTTCAGTAGCGGGTGCTCGCGCAGGGCGGCGAGGGTTTCGCGGCTGACGCGGAGTTTGATTTCGGTTTCTTTCTGCATGGCCGGACAATCCAGGATCGGGAGCGCAGCCGGGGAAGAGTTGGCTGCCAAGGCCGTGCAGTGTACAGGACAAGGCGCCCGCAGGTGCCGCGGCGGTTCCTTCCGCTTGCGGGATGCCTCTATGATGGGCCTCACATTGGGATTCCCGGAGACAGCTCATGCCCCTGCCGTCCATGAAGGATCAGTTTGCCGCGCTGATCGCCGCGCCATCGGTGAGCTGCACTCAAGCAGCACTGGATCAATCCAACCGTGCGGTGATCGACCTGCTGGCCGGTTGGCTCGGCGACCTGGGTTTTGCCTGTGATATCCAGCAGGTCAGCCCCGGCAAGTTCAATCTGCTGGCCAGTTTCGGCAGTGGCCCTGGCGGCCTGGTACTGGCCGGGCACAGCGACACCGTGCCCTATGACAGCGCGCTGTGGCAGACCGACCCCTTGAAGCTGACCGAAGTTGACGGCCGCTGGGTCGGCCTGGGCAGTTGCGACATGAAGGGTTTCTTCGCCCTGATCATCGAGGCAGTGCGGCCCCTGCTGGATCAGCCTTTCAAGCAGCCGCTGCTGGTCCTCGCCACTTGCGACGAAGAAAGCTCCATGGCCGGGGCGCGGGCCTTGGCGCAAGCCGGCCGGCCCCTGGGGCGCGCGGCGGTGATCGGCGAGCCTACGGGGCTCAAGCCGATCCGCCTGCACAAGGGGGTGATGATGGAGCGCATCGATATCCTCGGCCGCAGCGGTCATTCGTCGGACCCGAGCCTGGGTCGCAGTGCCCTGGAAGCCATGCACGATGCCATTGGCGAGCTGCGGGGCCTGCGGTTGCTGTGGCAGCGCGAGTACCGCAATGCGCAGTTCAGCGTCCCGCAACCGACCCTGAACTTCGGCTGCATCCATGGCGGCGACAACCCCAACCGCATCTGTGGCCAGTGTTCCCTGGAGTTCGACCTGCGGCCCCTGCCGGGCATGGATCCGGATGTGCTGCGCGAGGCCATCCGGCAGAAGCTCAAGCCGATTGCCGAACGCCATGAAGTGAAGATCGACTATGCGCCGCTGTTCCCCGCGGTCCCGCCTTTCGAGCAGCCCGAGGATGCCGAGTTGGTGCGAGTGGCAGAGCGGTTGACCGGGCATCGTGCCGAAGCAGTAGCGTTTGGCACCGAAGCACCTTATCTTCAGCGCCTTGGCTGCGAGACCCTGGTGCTCGGCCCGGGTGATATCGCCTGTGCCCACCAGCCGGGGGAGTACCTCGAAATGTCACGCTTGCAGCCTACCGTGCATCTATTACGTGAATTGATTGAACATTACTGCCTGACGCCGGCCCAATTTCAGTAAATTGCCGGTGGCCTTGTCCGTACCCATGAGGAGAGTAAGCGTGTTGCCAAGCCTGTTCCGACGATAACCATCAGCCCGCTGTGAGTTTTCCGTTTCGTCCTTTCATAGGCTGCTTTTTATTTACAGGCTCAGGTTCATGCCCGAATACGTCAATTGGCTTCGCCACGCGTCTCCCTATATCAATGCCCACCGCGACTGCACCTTCGTGGTCATGCTGCCCGGCGACGGCGTTGAACACCCCAACTTCGGCAATATCGTCCACGACCTGGTGCTGCTCCACAGCCTGGGGGTGCGCCTGGTGCTGGTGCACGGCTCGCGCCCACAGATCGAAGCCCGCCTGGCGGCCCGTGGCCTGACGCCCCATTACCATCACGGCCTTAGGATCACCGACGCGGCAACCCTGGAGTGCGTGATCGATGCCGTGGGCCAGTTGCGCATTGCTATCGAGGCGCGCCTGTCCATGGACATGGCCTCTTCACCGATGCAGGGCTCGCGGTTGCGGGTGGCCAGCGGCAACCTGGTGACTGCCCGTCCGATCGGCGTGCTGGAAGGCGTCGACTATCACCACACCGGCGAAGTGCGCCGGGTCGATCGCAAGGGCATCAATCGCCTGCTGGACGAGCGCTCCATCGTCCTGCTCTCGCCCCTGGGGTATTCCCCCACCGGGGAAACCTTCAACCTGGCCTGCGAAGACGTGGCCACGCGCGCCGCCATCGACCTTGGGGCCGACAAACTACTGCTGTTCGGCGCCGACCCGGGCCTGCTGGATGAAAACGGCAAGCTGGTGCGCGAATTGCGCCCGCAACAGGTGCCGGCGCATTTGCAGCGCCTGGGGGGCAACTATCAGGCCGAGCTGCTGGATGCCGCCGCCGAGGCGTGCCGCGGCGGAGTCGGACGCAGCCATATCGTCAGCTACGCCGAGGACGGCGCCTTGCTAACCGAACTCTTCACCCGCGACGGCGGCGGCACCCTGGTGGCCCAGGAACAGTTCGAGCGGGTGCGCGAGGCGGCGATCGAGGACGTGGGCGGCTTGCTGGAGCTGATCAGCCCGCTGGAAGAGCAGGGCATCCTGGTGCGGCGTTCCCGCGAGGTGCTGGAGCGCGAGATCGAGCAGTTCAGTGTGGTGGAGCGTGAGGGCATGATCATCGCCTGCGCGGCCCTGTACCAGATTGCCGATTCCGATGCCGGTGAGCTGGCGTGCCTGGCGGTGAACCCCGAGTACCGCCATGGCAAGCGTGGCGACGAGCTGCTGGAAAGGATCGAGACCCGCGCTCGGGCCCAGGGCTTGAAGACGCTGTTCGTCCTCACCACTCGTACCGCTCACTGGTTCCGCGAGCGGGGTTTCGTGCCCAGCAGTGTCGAGCGCCTGCCATCGGCCCGGGCGTCGCTGTACAACTACCAGCGCAATTCGAAGATCTTCGAAAAAGCCCTCTGAACCCGCCTCTTTGCGCAACTGGCCGCCACGGCCCGATCAATTGATCGAACCGTGGCGGCCAGTTGCACATGTCAGAAAAATTTCATTTCGATACAAAAACTGTAACAAATTGACGGGAGGATAGGCTCTTAGCCATGATTGCGTCGCTTTTTTGATCCTGAATGACGTTTTGCGCTTGTACACGCAGGGGATCTTGGAGGCTGAGTCAGAGGAATATTTTTCAGAAATAAGCTTGCGAGCGTCTACGCTGCGATTCGCCGTTTGATAATGGCGAGCTTTATTCCTGAAAGGTATGAAAAAGAATTAAACAATTCTTTTTGGGTTTATGAGTAATTCATTACCCTGCATGGACCAAATCACTGCGATTAGACCATGGTCGTAGACACAGGTCGTTACGATTGACTTATCAGTCACGGTCTGGCGCTAATCGCGCATCTGTGGCACCCGGGCGTTCGATCCGGGGCCAGGAACCACAAGAATTAGAAACGAGAGGAGCGAAACATGAACAAGTCCACCTTGGCCCTGGCTGTGGCCGTAGGGGTTTTGGCGCAGCAGGCAGGCGCCGCCGGTTTCATCGAAGACAGCAAGGCCACCCTGGGCTTGCGCAACTTCTATATCAATACTGATAACCGTGACGGTCCTGGCGCGAACAAGAACGAAGAATGGGGCCAAGGCTTCGATCTGCGTTTCATCTCGGGTTACACCCAAGGTACCGTTCAGTTCGGTGTTGACGCTATTGGCCTGTACGGCGTTCGTCTGGATTCCAGCCCTGCCAAGAGTGGTAACTCCAGCGGGAGTGCTTCTGGTGGCACCATCTTTCCAAGCGACGGCAACCGTGCAGTTCCTGACTTCGCCAGCCTGGGCCTGACCGGCAAGGTCAAGATTTCCCAGACCGAACTGAAGATCGGTACCCTCCAGCCGAACAACCCGGTTATCAAGACCAACGATGGTCGTCTGCTGCCACAAACCTTCCAGGGTGGCCAGATCACTTCGAACGAGATCAAGGACCTGACCCTGACCGCAGGTCAGATCGAGCACGCCAAAGGCCGTAACTCGACTAACAACGAAGGTCTGTCGATCGCCAACGCCAACGCTGGTTCCAACTACAGCAAAGGTGAGTTCACCAACAAGTTCTATTTCGCTGGTGCGGACTACAAGATCACCAAGGATCTGACCGCTTCCTACTACTACGGCGAGCTGAAAGACTTCTACACCCAGAACTTCCTGGGCCTGGTGCACAACTGGGCTATCGGCCCGGGCGTCCTGAAAAGCGACCTGCGTTACTACCGCAGCCGTGACAACGGCGCCAACGGTGACACCGCCACTTATTTCTCCCCAGGCTACTACGGCGGCAACATCACCAAGGGCAAGGTCGACAACAACCTGTACAGCTACCTGGCTCTGTACTCGGTTGAAGGTCATACCTTCGGTGGCGGTTATCAGTACACCAACGGCGACAGCGATTTCCCTTGGCTGAACCAGGGTGATGGTTCGTCCAACAGCACCATCACCGACATGCAGATCCAGAAGTTCGCCCGTGCTGGCGAGCGTACCTGGCAGGCTCGCTACGGCTATGACTTCGCCAAGGTTGGCGTACCAGGCCTGACCGCTAACGTGATCTACCTGCGCGGCAACAACATCGAGACCACCGTCGGCGACAAGACCGAGTGGGAACGTGACCTGACTGTTGCTTACGTTATCCCGGAAGGCCCGCTGAAAAACCTCGGCTTTGCCTGGAAAAACGCTATGTGGCGTACCGACCTGGCTTCGACTCGTTCCCAGGACGAAAACCGCCTGATCGTCAGCTATTCGATCCCGCTGCTGTAATAGCGTGATAAAACCTCGCCCGGCGCAATGCCGGGCGAGGTGTTGTTTCAAGTCAGGCCCACCCCCGTGAGCCCTTCCTGAATCCCCCTCTTTTTACAGCTACTCAAGGCCTTCTCGAACCTTGTTGAGAAGGGTGGTCTTCGCTTGTCCGCGAGTCCAGTGAAGAGATTTTTAATATTCAATTCAGTTATTAATAAATCGATATATATTCTTTTTAAATAGTCTCCCGTGCAGGCAGAGTAGCTTCATCACGCACTCACAGGAGCAGCACCCATGAGCCTCAGACTGGGCGACATCGCCCCCGACTTCGAACAGGATTCCAGTGCCGGCAAGATTCGTTTCCACGAGTGGCTGGGCGATAGCTGGGGCGTGCTGTTTTCTCATCCGGCGGATTTCACTCCGGTGTGCACCACCGAGTTGGGCTTTACCGCCAAGCTCAAGGACGAATTCGCTCAACGCGGGGTGAAGGCCATTGCCCTCTCGGTGGACCCGGTGGACTCCCATCACAAGTGGATCGAAGACATCAACGAGACCCAGAACACCCGGGTCAACTTCCCGATCCTGGCGGATGCCGATCGCAAGGTCTCGGACCTCTATGACCTGATCCACCCCAATGCCAACGACACCCTGACCGTACGCTCGCTGTTCGTCATCGACCCGAACAAGAAGATTCGCCTGACCATCACCTACCCGGCCAGCACCGGGCGCAACTTCCACGAAATCCTGCGGGTAATCGATTCGCTGCAACTCACCGACAACTACAAGGTGGCCACCCCGGCCAACTGGCAGGACGGTGACGAAGTGGTGATCGTGCCTTCGCTCAAGGACGAGGAAGAGATCAAGCGTCGCTTTCCCAAGGGCTATCGCGCAGTGAAGCCCTATCTGCGCCTGACGCCGCAACCCAACCGCTGATACACCAACCGCCGTAGGAGCCCGCTTGCCGACAAAGGCGGTCGTGAGGCCGGCGCAAGTTTCGCGGACCCTTTCGCGGGCAAGCCCGCTCCTACGAAGCACGCAGGAGCAACAGATCCATAAAGCAGGGGTTTTAAGGCCGTTTCGACGGCCTATTTTTTTGCCTGCGGAAAATACTTCCTTATATATTTTTAAGGAATAAACAAATGAATAAATAAGATTTATGGATATAAAAATAGGCTGTTAAGGTCTCTCCAATTCGGCGAGATCGCATCCCGCGAATCGCTTTCTTCGTTCAAGGAATTCTCTGCATGCTGGTGGTCTCTCTCGGTGGCAGTCCCAGCCAACGCTCCCGTTCCGGGGTGCTGCTGGAGTTGGCCAAGCGCTGGTTACAGCAGCAAGGCGTGGAAGTGGTCAGCTACCAGGTACGGGACTTCCCGGCCGAGGATCTGCTCCACGCGCGCTTCGACAGCCCCAAGGTCATCGACCTGCTGCAACAGATCGAACAGGCCGACGGCCTGCTGATTGCGACTCCGGTGTACAAAGCGTCGTTTTCCGGGGCCCTGAAAACCCTGCTCGACCTGCTGCCCGAGCGGGCCCTGAGCCACAAGGTGGTGCTGCCCATGGCTACCGGCGGCAGTATTGCCCACATGCTGGCGGTGGATTACGCATTGAAGCCGGTGCTTTCGGCCCTCAAGGCCCAGGAGATGCTCCAGGGCATCTTTGCCGAGGACAGCCAGATCGCCTACGGCGAGGGCAGCGCTCAGCCGCAATTGGCCGAGGCCCTGGAGCAACGCTTGAAAGAAGCGCTCGAGCAGTTCCACAGCGCCATGGCCCGTCGCCCCAAGCCGCTGGATCCGCATCTGCTCAATGAACGCCTGTTGAGTGCTCGCTGGAGCATTTGAGCCTCACCCCCGATTGAAATACTCGCCTTACTCGCCCGCCAACGGGCAAGCAGGTGCAGCCACAACCCCACAGCAAAAAGGAGAGCGCCATGCGCCCTGTCATTTTGCGTCGCGGTCTGGTCGCTCTGTTTGCTGCGGCTGTGTCCTTCGGCGCCATTGTTCAAGCTCAGGCCGAGACCTTGCGGATCGGTTATCAGAAGTACGGCACCCTGGTGCTGCTCAAGGCCAAGGGTTCCCTGGAGAAGCGCCTGGCGCAGCAGGGCGTCGAGGTGCAGTGGACTGAATTTCCCGGAGGCCCACAGTTGCTGGAGGGCCTCAATGTCGGGTCCATCGACTTCGGCGTGACCGGCGAGACCCCGCCAGTCTTTGCCCAGGCCGCCGGTGCCGACCTGCTGTATGTGGCCTACGAGCCGCCGGCCCCCCATAGCGAAGCGATCCTGGTGCCCAAGGGTTCGCCGATCCAGTCGGTGCAGGATCTCAAGGGCAAGAAGGTGGTGCTGAACAAGGGCTCCAACGTCCATTACCTGCTGGTCCGCGCTCTGGAAGACGCCGGCCTGAAATACAGTGATATCCAGACCGTGTTCCTGCCGCCGGCTGATGCCCGCGCCGCATTCGAGCGGGGCAGCGTCGATGCCTGGGCCATCTGGGACCCCTACCAGGCAGCCGCCGAGCAGCAGCTACAGGCTCGCACCCTGCGTGACGGCTCGGGCATCGTCGACAACCACCAGTTCTACCTGGCCACCAAACCCTACGCGCAACAGCATCCCGAGGTGATTACCGCCCTGGTGGAAGAAGTGCGGGCGGTGGGCGAGTGGTCCAAGGGCAATCCGCAGGAGGTTACCCAACAGGTGGCACCGCTTTTGGGCCTGCCGGCCGACATCACCCTCACTTCGGTTAAGCGCCAGGGCTATGGCGCGGGCTTCCTGACCCCGGAAGTGATCGCCGCGCAGCAGAAAATCGCCGACAGCTTCTACCAGCTCAAGCTGATTCCCAAGCCGTTGAGCATCAAAGACGTGATCTGGACGCCCACCGCCGCCGTGGCCAAAGCACCGTAATTCGACCCCTTAGGAGACAACTCCATGAGCCTCAATATCTTCTGGTTCCTGCCTACCCACGGCGACGGCCATTACCTTGGCACCGCCGAAGGCGCTCGCGCCGTCGATCATGCTTACCTGCAGCAGATCGCCCAGGCTGCCGATCGCCTGGGGTTCGGCGGCGTGCTGATCCCCACCGGACGCTCCTGCGAGGACTCCTGGCTGGTGGCGGCGTCGCTGATCCCGGTGACCCAGCGTCTGAAGTTCCTCGTGGCCCTGCGCCCGGGGATCATCTCCCCGACGGTAGCGGCGCGCCAGGCAGCGACCCTGGACCGGTTGTCCGGCGGCCGGGCGCTGTTCAACCTGGTGACCGGGGGGGATCCGGACGAACTGGCCGGCGACGGCCTGTTCCTCGACCATGAGGAGCGCTACCAGGCTTCGGTGGAGTTCACCCGTATCTGGCGTCGGGTGCTGGAAGGTGAAACCGTGGACTACGACGGCCAGCACATCAGCGTGAAGGGCGCCAAGCTGCTCTATCCGCCGCTGCAGCAACCCCGTCCGCCGCTGTATTTTGGTGGCTCCTCGGAAGCGGCCCAGGACCTGGCCGCCGAGCAGGTGGAGATGGTCCTGACCTGGGGCGAGCCGCCGGCCGCAGTAGCCGAGAAGATCCAACAGGTGCGGGACAAGGCCGTCAAACTCGGGCGCACCGTACGCTTCGGCATCCGCCTGCATGTGATTGTGCGGGAAACCAACGCCGAGGCCTGGCAGGCTGCCGAGCGGCTGATTTCCCATCTGGACGACGACACCATCGCCCGGGCCCAGGCGTCCCTGGCGCGCTTCGATTCCGTAGGCCAGCAGCGCATGGCCGCCTTGCATGGCGGCCGCCGCGACCAGTTGGAAGTCAGCCCCAACCTCTGGGCCGGGGTCGGCCTGGTGCGCGGCGGTGCCGGTACGGCCCTGGTGGGCGACGGCCCGACCGTGGCGGCCCGCATGCAGGAGTATGCGGACCTGGGCATCGACACCTTCATCTTCTCCGGCTATCCGCACCTGGAAGAGGCCTACCGGGTGGCCGAACTGCTGTTCCCGCACCTGGACATCGAACGTCCCAAGCTGCCTGAGGCGGCGGGTTACGTCAGCCCGTTCGGGGAGATGGTCGCCAACGACATCATTCCCAAAGCCGTGTCCCAGAGCTGAGGTGCGGCCATGAACGGACAACGCATAGTGCAGCGTCTGGCGCCTTGGGGCCTGCCGCTGCTGTTGTTGGCGGTGTGGCAACTGTCGGTGTCGGCGGGCTGGCTGTCGACCCGCATCCTGCCGGCCCCCAGCGCGGTGATCGAGGCCGGGGTCAGCCTGGTACGCAGTGGCGATATCTGGACCCACCTGGCCATCAGCGGCTGGCGCGCCGGCCTGGGTTTTGTCATTGGTGGCGGCATCGGCCTGGCGCTGGGCTTTATCACCGGCCTGTCGAAATGGGGTGAGCGGCTGCTGGACAGCTCGGTACAGATGATCCGCAATGTGCCGCACCTGGCGCTGATTCCCCTGGTGATCCTGTGGTTCGGCATCGATGAGTCGGCGAAGATTTTCCTGGTGGCCCTGGGCACGCTGTTCCCGATCTACCTCAACACCTACCACGGCATCCGCAACGTCGACCCGGCATTGGTGGAGATGGCGCGCAGCTACGGCCTGTCCGGCTTCGCCCTGTTCCGCCAGGTGATCCTGCCCGGCGCCCTGCCTTCGATCCTGGTGGGGGTGCGCTTTGCCCTGGGCTTCATGTGGCTGACCCTGATCGTCGCCGAAACCATTTCCGCCAGCTCCGGCATCGGCTACCTGGCAATGAACGCCCGGGAGTTCCTGCAGACCGACGTGGTGGTGCTGGCGATCGTTCTGTACGCGGTGCTCGGCAAGCTGGCGGACCTGGCCGCGCGTGGCCTGGAGCGGGTCTGGCTGCGCTGGCATCCGGCCTACCAGGTCGCCAAAGGCGGTGCCCAATGACGGCTCAACAACCTCCGCGGCTGCTGCAGGGCATTCCCCTGGCGGTGCGCAAACTGCAAAAGACCTTCGGCTCGCGGCAGGTGCTGCGGGAAATCGACCTGCACATTCCCGCCGGCCAGTTCGTGGCGGTGGTGGGGCGCAGCGGCTGCGGCAAAAGTACCTTGCTGCGCCTGCTGGCCGGTCTCGACCAGCCAAGTGCTGGCGAACTGTTGGCCGGTTCCGCGCCCTTGAGCGCTGCCATTGAAGACACCCGGTTGATGTTCCAGGAGGCGCGCCTGCTGCCCTGGAAAAAGGTCATCGATAACGTCGGGCTCGGGCTCAAGGGCAACTGGCGCCCCCAAGCCCTGCAGGCTCTGGAAGCCGTGGGCCTGGCGGACCGCGCCCAGGAATGGCCGGCGGCCCTGTCCGGTGGGCAGAAGCAGCGCGTGGCCCTGGCCCGTGCCCTGATCCACCAGCCGCGGCTGTTGCTGCTGGACGAGCCGCTGGGGGCGCTGGATGCCCTGACGCGGATCGAGATGCAGCAGTTGATCGAACGCCTGTGGCAGCAGCATGGCTTCACCGTGCTGCTGGTCACCCACGATGTCAGCGAAGCGGTGGCGATCGCCGATCGGGTGATCCTGATCGAAGACGGCGAGGTCGGTCTCGACCTGCACGTCGAGCTGCCACGCCCGCGGGTACGGGGTTCCCATCGCCTGGCGGCGCTGGAGACCGAAGTCCTCAACCGCGTGCTGTCATTGCCCGGCTCGCCGCCGGAACCGGAACCCGTTTCACCCTTGCCCACGCAACTGCGCTGGGCACTTTAAAACAGCCGCTCATTTCGACCCCAGGAGAAACACCATGACCATCAAGGCCATCAACGTACGCAACCAGTTCAAGGGCACCATCAAGGAAATCGTCGAAGGCGACGTGCTGTCGGAAATCGACGTGCAGACCGCTTCCGGCATTGTCACTTCGGTGATCACCACCCGCTCGGTGAAAGAGCTGGAGCTGTCGATTGGCAGCGAAGTGATCGCCTTTGTGAAGTCCACCGAGGTATCGATCGCCAAGTTGTGAACGGCGCCCGATCACGGCCCCGAACGGTGCGAGCCCTTCGGGGCTTTTTCATGGGCGCTGTAAATACCGGTCAGATTTGATACTTTCCCTGCTTTCGGCAAGACCTGAACAGTAAACATGACAACAGAGCAGGGTCCAAATGTGGGGTATCTGGAGTTCGATCGCGACCATTGGGCCGCTCTGCGGGCCGGTGAGCCGATGAGTCTTGCGCCATCCGAGATGGAGACGCTGACCAGTCCGACCCAGCCCATGGCGTCCGAAGAAGTGCGGCAGATCCTCCTGCCGCTGTCGCGCCTGCTGCATTTGCATGCGGCGCAGGTGCAATCGCTGAAGGTGCCGCAGACCGGTTTCAAGGCCCCCTACGTGATCGGTGTTTCCGGCAGCGTGGCGGTGGGCAAGAGCAGTTTTGCCCGGGTCCTGGCGGCGCTGCTGGCCTATTGGCCGGGCAAGCCCAATGTGCACCTGGTGACCACGGATTCGTTCCTGTTCCCGCTGGCCACCCTGCAGGAAAAAAACATCCTGCACCGCAAGGGCTTTCCAGAGTCCTATGACGAACCGCTGTTCTTGGATTTTCTCCAGGCGGTGTGCCGCCGGGGCGAAGCGGCGCGGATTCCCATCTATTCCCATGTGCGCTACGACATCCTGGCCGATGAGGCGCAGTCGGTGGAGGCGCCGGACATCATCATCCTGGAAGGCTTGAATGTGTTGCAGGGGGAGCAGGGCGAGGGCCTGAACGCCCTGGATTTCATTGACTTCTCGATCTATGTCGACGCTCCCGAAGCGACCATCAAGACCTGGTACCTGGAGCGGTTCGTCTACCTGAAGAACACTGCCTTCCAGTCGGGGGATTCCTACTTCAACAAGTACAAGGGCCTGTCCGATTCCGAGGCGCTGTCAGTGGCCTCCGATACCTGGGACCGGGTCAACCTGAAGAACCTGGTTGAAAACATCCTGCCGACTCGGGAGCGAGCCAACCTGATCATCCACAAGTCGGCGGACCACAGCATCGACCGGTTGCTGCTGCGTCAGGCCTGAACCGGCGTTCAGGGCGGGGTGGGGCGCTTGGCCAGGTAGGGCGGCAGGTACAGGCCCAGGTAGGCATCGAAGACGCGCATGCCTTCCTCGGCCATGCGCGTGGTGATCTGCCCGTGCTGCTGCACGGAGCGGGCATACACCCGATCTCCCAGCTCCATGGCCAGGGCGAACACGTCCACATCGACGGGCAGCGTCGGCAACTCGAAATGATGATCGAACAGCTTGTGCATCAGGTCCCCCAGCTCGATGTCGTGCTGGCGGTCGGCCTGGGTGACTTCGGTCAGGCCGTGCTGGGCGAGGATCAGTTGGCGGGCCGCCGCGTCCTCGCCGTAGATGTCGAGCATGCGTTGCTCCACCAGGCGTGACAGATCGCGCCAGCTGCTGAGCCGCTCATGGTCGATAGGTTCCAGCAGGCAGGCGCGGAACGCCGCGTGGACATCGGCGGTAAGGGCTTCCAGCAGGGCCGGGACGCTGGCGAAGAAGTGATAGACCGAGGATGGCGGGATCTGCGCCTTGTCGGCCACGCTGTAGATCGACAGGCTGGCCACGCCCTCGGCTGCCAGCAGGGTCCGTGCGGCGTCGAGTATGGAGTCGATCCGGGCCTGGCTGCGTGCACGGGGTTTGCGAAGCGGGGCGGTGCGCGTCATCAGTCTCTCCTACAGGGCAGCGGGCATTGTACGCGAGTGGGCCGTTGTCCCTGTAGCCGCAGCCTGGGCGCATCCGAATCACGGGCATAAAAAAAACGCCGCCGGGATGAACCCGGCGGCGTTCTTCAATGCAGCTGGCGCTTACACGGTGTGCAGGTACCAGTTGTACTCGAGGTCGGAGATGGAGTGTTCGAACTCCTCCAGCTCACTTTCCTTGCAGGCGACGAAGATATCGATGTATTTCGGATCGATGTACTTGGCCATGACTTCGCTGTCGTCCAACTCGCGCAGGGCATCACGCAGGTTGTTCGGCAGGCTCTGCTCGTTCTGCTCGTAGGAGTTGCCTTCGGTAGGCGCCCCCGGCTCGATCTTGTTGGTCAGGCCGTGGTGCACACCCGCCAGGACCGAAGCCATCAGCAGGTAGGGGTTGGCGTCGGCGCCGGCGACCCGGTGTTCGATGCGCACTGCATCGGCCGAGCCGGTGGGGACGCGAATGGCCACGGTACGGTTGTCCAGGCCCCAGCTCGGCGAGTTCGGCACATAGAACTGCGCGCCGAAACGGCGATAGGAGTTGACGTTCGGGCAGAGGAAGGCCATCTGCGCCGGTAGGGTCTCGAGCACACCGCCGATCGCGTGACGCAGTGCGGCGTTCTGCTCGGGATCCTCGCTGGCGAAGATGTTCTTGCCATCTTTGTCCAGAACCGAAATGTGAACGTGCAGACCGTTGCCCGCCTGGCCCGGGTAAGGCTTGGCCATGAAGGTGGTGTCCATCTCATGGTCGTAGGCGATGTTCTTGATCAGGCGCTTGAGCAGGACCGCGTAGTCGCAGGCCTTGATCGGGTCGGCCACGTGGTGCAGGTTGACTTCGAATTGTGCCGGGGCACTTTCCTTGACGATGGCGTCGGCCGGGATGCCTTGTTCCTTGGCACCTTCCAGGATGTCCTGGAGGCAGTCGACGTATTCGTCGAGGTCGTCGATCAGATAGACCTGGGTGGAGTGCGGGCGCTTGCCGGAAATCGGCGAGCGTGGTGGTTGTGGCCGGCCGTTCACGTTCTCCTGGTCGATCAGGTAGAACTCCAGCTCGAAAGCGGCGCAGATGGTCAGGCCCAGTTCGTCGAACTTGGTCACCACCTGGCGCAGGACTTCCCGTGGATCGGCAAAGAAGGGGTCGCCTTCGAGTTCGTGCATGGTCATCAGCAATTGCGCGGTAGGGCGCTTCTGCCAGGGCTCGTTGCACAGGGTATCGGGGATTGGATAGCAGATCCGGTCGGCGTCGCCGATGTCCAGACCCAGGCCGGTGCTTTCCACCGTAGAGCCATTGATATCCAGGGCAAACAGGGAGGCCGGCAGGTTGATGCCTTTCTCGTAAACCTTGTGGAGGCTGGTGCGTTCGATGCGCTTGCCGCGCACCACACCATTCATATCCGCAATCAGAAGGTCAACGTACAGAACCTCAGGATGT
>Ga0105243_10000408_pt1 | contig 45109 bp, 41 predicted proteins | sample KBSM34metaG_FD_81525 | JGI IMG/M metagenome (GOLD analysis project Ga0105243, IMG submission 81525) | Miscanthus rhizosphere microbial communities from Kellogg Biological Station, Michigan, USA - KBS M3-4 metaG | ecosystem: Host-associated > Plants > Roots > Rhizosphere > Soil | place... | reverse complement strand
GTACAAGCCCGTTTTCAGTAGATATCCAGATAAAACCGTATTTATCCTTGGCAATGGCCTTCGCACTGCTTTGTGGAAGTCCATTATCTATATTATACCATGTGGAAGTATAGCGCTGTCCGTAAATGTTTAAGTATAAGAAAGCAAAAAAAACTGCCCAAACCCTCATATGTGCAAAACTCATCTATGTTTCTTGCATATCAATGCAAAAATTTGTTAATATTAGTTTTTGTACAAGCCGAAGTTTTTTTTAAGATTGAGAATGATTGAAAATAATTTTTTGTCACTTAAGTTTTCTAGGTTTTGCGTTTTGTCGTTAAACAAATTTGTTTAACGGTGTAAAAATAGTGAAATTATACAGATAAACCATTATATTTCGATTTGTTTTAATCTGTATTTTTTTTATAACCATTGATAATTAAACATATAATGCTTGTTTTATTTCTAATGATGGTGAATAAATATTCTTTGAAATTGGGATTTATATTAATAATTTTAATCCAGAATGAGCTGAAATTATCCGATTTATTCCAGACGATACTCGTTTTTACCCTGATAAATTGTTGATAGCTAATAATTTCAATGCTATTGAATCTCAAATAGGTGATTTTTTATATTAAATGTTTATTTTTTATATTATTTAAAAAATGAATTAATATTATTCTTTTATTGGGTTTTTTGTAGTAATAATTTTACAAAATATAGGATGTTAATTCTATAGATAAATTTTGCATCAGTGAAATAAGATATATATTTTTGCAAAACAATTCCCAAACATCGATGAAGAGAGGTTTTTTAATAAAATAATGATTCTGAAAACACAAACGGTTCAACCTCCAAAACAAAGGGTCTCTTTTAAGAGATCTTTTTTGCTTTTTTAGACTTTGCCCCCTTTTATTTTTAAAATTCTTTTACTAAAGACTGTATGACTGTTATTTTTTTTAATGGTTTGATGACAATTATTTATTATATTTAATTTTCTATTACCAAAAAAATATTAAACTATGGATCTATTTATGTTAGTGCCAATTTTTGGTGTCGTGGCTTTGCTTTATACATTTCTTCAGAGTAACTGGGTCAGTAAACAGAATGCCGGAAACGAAAAGATGAAAACAATCAGCGGATATATTGCTGATGGTGCGATGGCTTTCCTAAAGGCCGAGTACAAGATTTTAACCTATTTTGTTATTGTAGTAGCTATTTTACTTGCAGTGATGGGAACCACCAATTCCAATTCACACTGGAGTATAGGAATTGCTTTTGCAGTGGGAGCTGTATTTTCGGCTCTGGCAGGCTTTATAGGGATGAAGATCGCTACAAAAGCTAATGTAAGAACTGCTGAAGCAGCAAGAACCTCACTTTCTAAAGCCCTTAAAGTCTCTTTCACTGGAGGTTCCGTTATGGGAATGGGGGTTGCCGGGCTTGCAGTACTAGGATTAGGGTCGTTATTTCTAATCATTAGACAGATCTTTGCACCGGATGCCGCCGTAGATTCACATGAGATGGAAAGGACGATTGAGATTCTTACCGGTTTTTCTCTGGGCGCAGAATCTATTGCTCTTTTTGCAAGAGTGGGTGGGGGTATTTATACAAAAGCAGCGGATGTAGGGGCTGACCTTGTAGGAAAAGTAGAAGCAGGAATCCCGGAAGATGATCCAAGAAATCCTGCTACCATTGCAGATAATGTAGGTGATAATGTAGGAGATGTGGCGGGAATGGGTGCAGACCTTTTCGGTTCCTATGTAGCCACGGTCTTAGCGACAATGGTGTTAGGAAGGGAAACTATTTCTGACGATTCCTTTGGAGGCTTCGCTCCGATTCTGTTACCCATGCTTATTGCGGGAACAGGAATTATATTTTCAATGATAGGAACTTTATTTGTGAGAATTAATGACAATGAAGGATCATCAACATCCAGTGTACAGAACGCTTTAAATCTGGGGAACTGGGGGAGTATTGTGATTACAGCTATTTCTTCTTATTTCCTGGTTACCTATATTCTTCCCGAAAAAATGATCCTCAGGGGGCATGAATTTACTAAAATGGGAGTGTTTGGAGCCATAATGGTTGGTTTAGTTGTAGGAACCCTGATGAGTATCATTACAGAATATTATACGGCTATGGGTAAAAGACCTGTTTCCAGTATCGTAAGACAGTCTTCTACAGGCCATGCCACCAATATCATCGGTGGGCTTTCTGTGGGGATGGAATCAACCCTGCTTCCCATTCTTGTGCTGGCAGGAGGAATTTACGGTTCTTATTTGTGCGCAGGATTGTATGGGGTGGCCATTGCAGCTGCCGGAATGATGGCTACTACTGCAATGCAGCTGGCTATTGATGCTTTCGGGCCTATTGCAGATAATGCAGGCGGTATTGCAGAAATGAGTGAACTTCCTAAAGAAGTTCGCGAGAAAACAGATATTTTGGATGCCGTAGGCAATACGACTGCAGCTACAGGAAAAGGATTTGCTATTGCTTCAGCTGCATTAACGGCTTTAGCCCTGTTTGCAGCCTTTGTAGGAATAGCCGGAATAGATGGTATTGATATCTACAGAGCTGATGTTTTAGCCGGATTATTTGTAGGAGGAATGATTCCTTTTATATTCTCTTCCCTTGCGATTACTGCTGTAGGACAAGCGGCGATGGCAATGGTAGAAGAGGTGAGAAGACAGTTTCGGGAAATTCCTGGAATTTTAGAAGGAAAAGCACAGCCGGAATATGAAAAATGTGTAGCTATTTCTACAGATGCCTCTATCAGGAAAATGATGCTTCCGGGAGCTATTGCTATTATTTCCCCATTATTGGTCGGATTTATTTTTGGTCCGGAAGTTTTAGGAGGATTTTTAGCCGGTGCTACCGTAAGTGGTGTTTTAATGGGAATGTTTCAGAATAACGCAGGGGGAGCCTGGGATAATGCTAAAAAATCATTCGAAAAAGGAGTGGAAATTAATGGGCAGACTTATTACAAGGGTTCTGAACCTCATAAAGCTTCCGTAACAGGAGATACCGTAGGAGATCCTTTTAAAGATACGTCGGGGCCTTCAATGAATATCCTGATCAAATTAATGTCCATTGTTTCATTGGTCATTGCACCCACATTAGCAGTGTTGCATAAAGATAAAATTGAAGCCAATAGAAAAGCAAAGCTGGAAAGCTTAACCAGGGCGGATATAGATCACGGAGGCAGAAACGGAGTAGATTCTGTATATGTTTCAGCTCCTAAAGAAGTAAAAGGTCATCTTAATGAAAGCGGAGACTTTGTTTATGAAACTGGGGCTATTCAGAAGCTGAATTTAAAAGGAGGAAAAATCATTGCAGTAGGAGAAGGAAGCCAGATCTACCAGTTATATCAATCCATAAAAAAGAATGACCAGTCTATTGTAGATCCTAATAAATGGTATACTATAGAAAACCTTTATTTTGAAACCGGATCAAGTGATCTGAAAGCCGGCTATGAACTGCAACTGAACAATCTGGCGGAAATTTTAAATGCATATCCTGACCTTAAAATCAAACTGGGAGGTTATACAGATAACAGTGGAAATGAAGAAACTAACCAACGGTTATCTAACCTGAGAGCACAGACTGCAAAACTGAAACTCTTGGAATTGGGAGTGCCCTCAGACAGGATAGAAGCTGAAGGATATGGTTCGCAGCATCCGATTTGTGAAGCGAATGATACCGATGAATGTAAAGCTAAAAACAGAAGAATTGATGTAAGAGTACTTGCTCTTTAAAATTCAATTGAATATAATTAAACACTGCTTCGGCAGTGTTTTTTTTGCTTTATAAACGAGTCAGTTTTAACATATTGAATACGGAAATTGAGGTTGGGTTCTTAGAACATGATGAGCTGGGTAAATTTGATCATAGGCAGTCTGCAGATTAATGAAATCATCTGGGTAAATCTGCGCTTAATAGAGGATCAAAGATTTTTTCTCAAGTGTTCCAGAGCCTGTATAATCACATCATCTTTTTTTGCAAAACTGAACCTTATATAATCTGAGTTCTGTCTTGAATTGTAAAATGCAGAAAGGGGAAGACAGGCCACTTTCTTCTCAATGGTCAGCCATTTTGAAAAATCCACATCAGACATTGTGCTGGAGACATTTCTGAAGTTGACAACCTGGAAAACACTTCCTTCTGCTTTCTGTTCAACCTGTAATGGAGTATCCCTGATCATCTCGTTGAAAATATCCCTTTTTTTTTGCATCATGCTTTTATTGATATGGGGATCAAATACTTCGAGGTATTTTGCCAGCGCATATTGAGCAGGAGCGTTAGCACTGTAGGAAATATATTGCTGATGGGCTTGGAATAATGCCGTTAATTCCGCGGAACTAATCATATAGCTCACTTTCCATCCTGAGGTATGAAACATTTTACCAAAGGAAAAAATACAGAATGTTCTTTTTTTAAGTTCGGGATGAAGAAACGAACTGTAATGTTCGGCATCATCATAGCAGTATGTATCATAAATTTCCTCTGAAATTAAATAGATTTCCCTGTCCTTTATCAGCGCATACAATTGATTCCAGTCTTCCTTTTTCCATATTTTTCCAGTAGGATTTTGAGGTGAATTGACAATGATAGCCTTCGTTTTTTCTGAAATGCAGTTTTGAAACTTTTCCCAGTTTACAGTGAAATCATTATCAAGATCATAATAAACAGGAATTCCTCCGTTCATCACTACAGAAGGACCATACGTATAATAGGACGGTTGAATAATAATGACTTCATCTCCCTGGTTTAAAGTAGATTTTAGGGCGGTATATAAAGCAAAGGTTGCACATGGTACAATGGTAATTTCTTCTGTTCTTAATGGGATAGGGTTTTCCCGCCTGGTATTATATGCAACGATATTTTCAATGAGTAGCGGATTGCCTGCAAGAGGCTCATATTGATGATGATCAAGGCCTGCAGATTCTTTTAAAAAGGTTTTCAGCCTTTCATCAATATCGAAATCAGGAAGCCCTAAAGAAAGATCAAAGCTTCCATGCTTTGTGGCAAGTTCAGACATTTCCGTAAAAAAGGAGTAATGAGTGAATCCGTAAATTTTATCCATCAACTTTGCATTTATATCAAATATAATGAAAATAACATTTCATCGTGATTAAATAAAAATTGTTATTTTTAAGAAAATTATTCTTTATGAAAAAACTCCTTATTCCGTTACTGGCCATTGTTGTACAGACTGGCTGTAAAACGGCAAATACTTCTAATGAAACACCTACTGCTACTTTTAAGCATGATAAAGCCTTTTCGGCTGCTTATAAGATGATTAATGCAGAGGACTTAAAGAAAAACTTATATGTAATTGCTGCTGATGGAATGGAGGGTAGAGATACAGGGAGTCCCGGGCAGAAAAGAGCGGGAGAGTACATCGTAAACTATTATAAAAACCTGGGTATTTCCCATCCGAAAGTACTCAATTCATTTTTCCAGAAGGTTCCGGCAGATTTTATGAAGAAAAGAGGTGGAGGAAACCTTCCCGATTCTGAAAATATTTTGGCTTTTATAGAAGGAAGTGAAAAACCGGAAGAAATTGTTGTGGTTTCTGCTCACTATGACCACGTTGGGACAAAAAACGGTGTTGTGTATAATGGTGCTGATGATGATGGAAGCGGTACTGTTGCAGTGATGGAGATTGCAAAAGCTTTCCAGGCAGCTAAAAAGGCGGGTAAAGGTCCTAAAAGATCCGTTTTATTCCTTCATGTCACAGGAGAAGAACACGGACTGTTTGGTTCCGAATACTATTCCCAAAACCCTGTTTTCCCATTGGCAAATACCGTAGTAGATCTTAATATCGATATGATAGGACGAGATGATCCTGCCAACAGAGGAAAACAATATGTGTACGTGATTGGCTCTGAAATGCTGAGCTCTCAGCTTAAAGTGATCAATGAAGCGGCCAATAAGAGAACCAATAATCTGGAACTGAACTATAAGTATGATGATTTAAATGATCCTGAACAGTTATATTACCGTTCTGATCACTATAATTTTGCCAAGCATAATATTCCGGTGGCATTTTTCTTTGATGGAATCCATGAAGACTATCATAAGCCGACCGATGATCCTGAAAAGATTGATTACCCACTGTTAGAAAAACGTACCCAGTTGATTTTTACTACTGCCTGGGACATTGCGAACAGAGCAGAAAGAATTGTAGTGGATAAAAAATAACAGATAAAACAGATGATAAAGGCACAGGTATACAAAACGCTTTGTGCCTTTGTATAACCATCAATACAAATAAAATTCATCGAATGAATATGATCATCCGTGAAGCAATTTTAGAAGATATTCCACAAATCCAGACCGTAAGAAATTCTGTGAAAGAGAATACATTGTCAGATCCCGGTTTGGTTACAGACAGAGATTGTGAAGAATTTCTTTTTGAAAGAGGAAAAGGCTGGGTCGCTGAAGAAAATGGAAGAATTACAGGCTTTTCGATTGTTGACCTTAAAGAACATAATATCTGGGCTCTGTTTGTACATCCCGATTTTGAAAATAAAGGCATCGGAAGAAAGCTCCATGATATAATGCTTGACTGGTATTTCACACAGAAAAAAGATGCTGTCTGGCTGGGAACTTCTCCTGAGACAAGAGCTGAAACATTTTACAGAAAATCAGGTTGGAAAGAAGTCGGGACCCATGGAAAAGGAGAGGTTAAATTTGAAATGAGCTTTCAGAACTGGAAAAATTTAAAATAATGACATCACAACTAAAATCAATCCGACCTTTTATCGGAGCTAAAGATTTTGAAGTAAGCCGTAATTTTTACAGAGATTTGGGATTTGAGGAAGTGGTTCTTGAGCCTAAACTGTCTTTGTTTAGCTTACAGGGGACTTGTTTTTATCTTCAGGATTATTATGCTAAAGAATGGATTGAAAATACAATGATTTTTGTGGAAGTGGCCAATACGGATGAGTTCTGGAAAGAACTTTTAACACTAAATCTTATGGAGAAATATGAAAATATACAGCTTACTCCTGTGAGAACCATGGAATGGGGGAAAGAATGCTTCGTCCATGACCCCTCGGGGATTTTATGGCATTTTGGTGAATTTATTAACGATACAAAGAAATGATTTACGCTTTTGATACCTATTATTATGAGGATTATGCCAATACCGTGTGTATTGCTTTTGAAAAATGGAATTCTGAAAAGGAGGTAGAAATTTATACCGAACAAACCCCTATTACCTCAGAATATGAGAGCGGTGCCTTTTATAAAAGAGAATTGCCGTGCATTCTGAGTTTGCTAAATAAGATCGCATTAAAAAATGGGGATATCATTATTGTTGATGGATATGTTACCCTTGATAATAATGGTAAACTGGGACTGGGAGGATATCTTTATGATGCCTTGGATCAAAAATACCCTATCATCGGAATTGCAAAAAATGAATTTAGAACCCCTGATTCTCAAAGAAGGAGTATCTACAGAGGTGAAAGCAAAACAGCACTTTTCCTCACTGCAAAAGGTATGGCCGTGGATGAAGTACAACCTGAAGTGGAACAGATGCACGGGCCTTTCAGAATACCCACTTTATTGAAGAAACTGGACCAACTGAGCCGTTTATAAAAAACCTTCTCATGATAGAATGGTAATTTTTTTTCATATAATAAAATACCGATTGGTATATTTTGTATATTTGACGAAATGCTTTTTAAGAATGAGCACTTTAGAAAGATAAAATTTTTTTAACTCAAAATATACTGATCGGTATATTTTAAAAACTATAGCATATGAAAGATGTATTTATTATGGCTGCAAAACGAACTCCCGTTGGTGGATTTATGGGAAGTTTATCTGCATTTACAGCCCCACAGTTAGGAGCAATAGCCATACAGGATGCGTATGAAAGTATATCACTTGCTCCTGAGCATATAGACAGTGTATATATGGGAAATGTATTGAGTGCAGGGGTAGGACAGTCCCCGGCAAGGCAGTCAGCTGTTTTTTCTAAAATTCCGGTAGATAAAGATGCTACAACAATCAATAAAGTCTGTGCTTCCGGAATGAAAGCTGCCATGATCGGGGCTCAGCAGATCCAGCTTGGATTGGAGAATATTGTCATAACAGGTGGAATGGAAAGCATGAGTAATGTCCCTCATTATATGTCTGCGCGTCAGGGGAAAAAACTGGGCGATGCCTTACTTACAGACGGACTGATTAAAGATGGATTATGGGATGTTTACAATGATTTTCATATGGGAAGTGCTGCTGAACTTGGGGTGAAGAAATATGGACATACCAGGCAGCAGTTGGACGATTATGCCCTGTTATCCTATAAGAGAGCACAGGAAGCTTCGGGAAAAGGGAAGTTTAAGAATGAACTGATTGAAATATCAGTGCCAGGAAAAAAAGAGACAATGAAGGTAGATAAAGACGAAGATATTGACAAACTTATTCCTGAGAAGATTTCATTGCTGAAACCTGCTTTTGAAAAAGACGGCCTGTTGACCGCTGCCAATTCCAGCAATCTGAATGATGGTGCTGCCGCTATTTTGTTAGGTTCTTCGAAAGCCCTGGAAATTCATGGAATAAGTCCACTGGCCAAAATTATAGCATATGCCGATGCTGCACAATCTCCGGAATGGTTTACCACTTCTCCTTCCATTGCTGTTCATAAAGTACTGAAACAGTCCGGACTCAGTCTTTCTGATATAGATTATCTGGAAATCAATGAAGCCTATTCATCTGTTATTTTATCTAACCAGCAGATTTTAGGGTATGACCTGGACCGGGTAAATGTATATGGAGGAGCCGTTGCATTAGGTCACCCGATAGGAGCTTCGGGAGCAAGGATTATTGCAACTCTGGTCAATGTATTACGCCAGGAAGGAGGAAGGTATGGTATTGCTGCTATCTGTAATGGCGGCGGGGGAGCTTCAGCTATTCTTATTGAAAATATGAGTTAAAAAAATAAATTTACAGAAGATAATAATGTAAATTGTGTAACAAAATATAAGGGTATGATGGAGGAGGAGATCCCCGGTTTGTATGGCCATATAAAAAAGTATTGGAAGATGATTCCGACACATCATACAAGGGCTTATTCTGTTGATAAGGGAATTGCTGGCATGAAAACAGTTAAAACATTAACAATCAGTAAGTCCTCACAAAACTGGAAAGATATTTTTAACTGTCCGGAGTTGGAAGAGCTGCATCTTGACCAGCCCAGTCATGAACAGGTTCAGGCTGTCAGTAACTTCATACAGCTTAAAAGACTGAGAATAAAAGAATATCGGGCGAAGGACCTTGCATTCATCAAAAATCTGGTTCATCTGGAGGAAGTGGCTCTTGAATATGTTTCAGGGTTTTCTGATCTTTCTCCATTACAGGATCTTCCGAATCTAAGCTCCCTCCATCTCGAAAACCTCAGGAAAGTTTCTGATTTTGGGGGACTAAAAGGAATTAAAGGGCTAAAGTATTTGCTTATCGACGGGACATTAGACTGGAAGCAACCTATAGATAACTTTAGTTTCCTGGAGGGACTTCCTGATCTTGAAATCCTGAGTCTTATGTTTGTCATAAGCAGGGCTGCATTTCCTGCTTTTCTTCCAGCTTTACAGCTTAAAAATATACTCGAAATAAGAATTCCTGCCGGTATTGTAACCACCGAGGAATATGCATTCTTAGACGCTGCATTACCCCATGTAAAAAAAGGATATCAAAATGAAGCTTCCTGGCCGCTGTACTCAATGAGGGCAGTGGGAGATCAGGAATATGCAATCTTCCTCGGAAAAGGAGAAGGAAAAGTGAAACTTAACCGGTCTGATGCAAAGGATGCCATAGAAGACTATCAAAAGAAGTATGAATTGTACAGACAAAAATCACTCGAGATCATCAAAAATTACTACAAAATGCAGTAGATCGTTTGAAAAAATATAAGATGAAGGGTAAAATCTGAATTTTCATTTAAAAAGGTAAATTTCCATTTCTTCAAAGTAAGTGTTTGGTTGCTATTCAATTAATCAATTAATTTTTAAGTTTAAATAGTTGATTTCATCTCAAATATTGATAAACTGACAAATGTCATTACGTTCTTATTTTTATTAATTCTAAATAAATATAAATTTGTCTCATTCAAAATTAAGAATTCAATGAAAAAAATAACTACTCTTTCTGCTGTCATTCTCTGTTCATTGATGGAGGCACAATATTGTACTCCTTCATTTCAGTACGGGGCAGACAGCAACATGATTACCCACGTTAATTTTGGAAGTATTAATAATACCTCTCCGTTTCAATCGGGATCAACACCTACTTATGAAGATTTTACATCCATGTCTACCGATCTTCAGGCAGGGAATAGCTATCCTATAGCTATAAAAGGTCCTTCGGGAACATTTCCCAGTGATGTAGTTGTTTTTATTGATTTCAATAACAACGGAAGCTTTAATGATGCAGGGGAAAGTTTTTATATCGGAAGATTAACAGAAGCTACACCTTTCAATGCTTTGACTATCAACGGAACCATTACAGTTCCTGCGAATGCTGCAAACGGTACTACTAGAATGAGAGTGCTTAAAAACAGCAGTGTAGCAGCTTATTCGGATCCTAATGCTGCAAGCTCGATCAGTACGGCTTGTGATGCTGGCTTAAGATCCGGGCAGGCAGAAGATTATACTGTTGTTATTTCAGGGAATAATGTCGTATTCCCGTCCCCTTATTGTGGTACTGAAAATGTGACCACTTCTACAGTGAGCGAAATAAGTAAGGTGGAATTTGCAGGAATCACCAATTCCAGTCCTATTGACGGAAATTCTGAGCTTTTGGAAAATTTCACAGGCACCGTTTTTAGTGTTAACCGTGGAGAGACCTATCCTATAACGGTTACAGGAGGTACTCACGGGCAGATTACCGTGTCAGCGTATGCGTATATCGACTTTAATCATAATAATATCTTTGATACTGATGAAAAGTTTAACCTGGGATATTTAGATAATTCCAGTCCTGTTTCCACTACAGAATCTGGTGTTACCTCAGAAAATATTACGATTCCGACTACAGCATTATTAGGAGCTACACGCTTCAGATTGGTAAAAGCTTATGAATCCAGCTCATCGATGGGTACATTGGAAAATTTACCATGTCCTTCAGGTTGGTTTATAGGACAGGCAGAAGACTATACCATTGATATACAGCCCGCCAATCTTTCTACGAAAGAGACAATGGCAGACTCTTCTGTGAAAATATATCCTAATCCTACAACAGGTTCAGTGATTGTAAAAGCAGCAAAGGGACTTGAAAAATACGAAGTTTATAATGTCTCAGGACAAAAACTTACGGAAGGCAATACTGCCAGTATCAACTTAGATAGCTTTGTACCAGGGATTTATTTTATTAAAATCCAGACTAAAGATAAGAAAGTAATCACTGAAAAGATGATTAAAAAATAAACACATATCTAATCATATCCATATCAATTTTTGTTTTTTGACCGGCAGATTCTTCTGTCGGTTTTGTTTTTTGAAGGAATGAGTAAGGAAAACCTTTATTCCGGTTCCAGGATTTCCAGAAGGTCCTGTTTTGAAAAGCCTTGAAACTTTGCTCCATCTGTTTTAAGAAGGTGCTGGGCAAGCTGATTTTTTTTCTTCTGAAGAGAGAGGATTTTTTCTTCTACAGTATTGGAACAGATCATCCGGACAGCAATTACATTTTTAGTCTGTCCAATTCGGTAGCTCCGGTCTATAGCCTGATTTTCGGCTGCAGGATTCCACCACGGATCTACCAGGTAGATATAATCTGCCTGGGTAAGATTGAGACCCACACCTCCGGCTTTCAGACTGATCAGAAATACACGGACGTCTTCATTATTTTGAAAGTTATGTACTTTTTGTCCCCGGTCTTTGGTTTGACCTGTGAGGTATTCGAAGGAGATTTTTCGGCGTTCCAGTTCGGTCTTTATAAGATCCAGCATTCCTACAAACTGTGAAAATACCAGAATTTTATGATCTTTTGATTTTCCAAGGATCTGTTCCATCAGAATTTCGATCTTCACGGCATGTTCCCCAGAATAGCCTTCTTTAAGGAGGATAGGTGAGTTACAGATCTGTCTTAGTCTTGTAAGACCAGTAAGAACGTGCATACTGTTTTTATTAAGGTCATCTTCATCATTGGCTGCAATAAATTCGCGGAGTTCCTTCTCATAGGCATCATATATCTTTCGTTGTTCAGCATTCATTTCACAGTAAATCACTGTTTCTGTTTTTTCCGGAAGTTCTTTTGCTACCTGCTTTTTTGTCCTGCGGAGGATGAATGGTTTTATTTTTTGCTGAAGTTCCATAGCCCGTTTACTGAACTCAAATTTATCAATAGGAATTGCATAGATATCCTTAAAATATTGCTTGCTGCCCAATAATCCGGGACAGGCAAAAGAAAGCTGACTATACAGGTCGAAGGTGTTATTTTCAATGGGGGTTCCTGTCAGTACAATTCTGTTTCTCGACTGGAGAAGACGGGCAGATTTATACCTTTCTGAGTTGGGGTTTTTAATAGTCTGCGACTCATCAAGGAACACATAATTAAACTGAAAGGTTTTCAAAAACTTAATATCTGAAAGAAGCATTCCATAGCTGGTAAGTATTACTTCATAATCAGACATATGAGTGGTGCTTTTCTGTCTTTCGGCTCCATAATGAAGCCATACTTTTATAGAAGGTGCAAATTTGCTGATTTCCTCCTGCCAGTTAAAAAGAAGAGAAGTAGGAACCACAATAAGATTGGTGGTATGACCTCTTTTTTCTCTTTGTGAAAGGATAAACGCAATGATCTGAACTGTTTTTCCAAGTCCCATATCATCCGCAAGACAGCCACCGAAATTAAAGCCATCCAGAAAGTTAAGCCAATTGAGTCCCTCGTGCTGATAGTCTCTGAGCTCCGCATGTAATGTAGAGGGAACGGGGATTTCCGGAATACTCTCACCTGAATAAAGACGGGATGAATAAGAGGTTATTTCTTCCTTTACTTCATCGCTTATCACTTCTTTTTCAAAAAGAGAAGAAACCTCCGTAAAACTTATTTTAGGAATTTTCAGTAGATCTTCATCAATTTCACCAGCCCGGAAATAGGCTGAAATCCGGTCTATCCATTCTTCAGGAAGCATTCCCAGAGAACCGTCATCCAGCTGAATAAATTTACTTTTATTGCGGATTGCCCTGTGAAGCTGTTTTAAAGAAGCATCTTTTTGCCCGAAGCTGACCTTCAGTTTGGCATTGAACCAATCCAGGCCACTGGTGATCTGAATATTTATTTTAGCCCGGTGTGAATTGAGTTTATTGTTTTTCAGTTCATTAAAACCAAGTATAGATACTCCTTCATTCCGCCAAACCTCAAAGGCTTCCAGGAACCAGTTGTCTTCCAGGAATTTATCCCGGTGGAGGTAGAAATACTGATATCCATCCATCTGTTCTTCAAAATCCGGATGCTGCTGCATGACCAAAGAAGTAAAACGGGCTTCTAGCGCTTCGTTTCTTTCTACTTTAAAGAGGTTCCCATTCTGATCAGAATCGAAAAGCTGCTTCCTTGAATATACAGGAACTTCCAGCTGTCCGTAACGCATCACGGGAGTAATTCCGATATAATTCTCCTGTTGACGAAGATAAATGATCTTTTCCACATCAAAAGCCTTTTCTTTAAGCTGTACTTTAGATGCAGGTTGTATGTGGCTGTAAATTATTTTAATACGTTCTTCTAAAGAGGAAAGGGTAGACTGCATGAAATCTTCATATTTAGAAGAATGGATCAGCAATATTTCATTATTGGCTTTGAAGAATTTAATGACCCTGAGCATATCGGGATCTTCTACAAAGCTGAATGTGTGGTTGTTATATACGAAATAGTCATTCCGGAGCATTACATTTTTAAAAGGGATAGAATGATCCTGAAACTGAATTTCTCCCGTTATTTCATAAAACGGATCTTTCTTAAATACAGAAAGTTGAAGCTCTGCATTTAAAGTGTTAATTGTAGCTTTTGTTAATGACTTTGAGGATATGGTTTCCGCTATTTCACGGTCATGATAATAGACTTCCAGGTCCAGAGGATTCTGTACAATCAACTTTAAAGCTTCAAGTTCTGCCGGGTTATAATCCTGGTTATAATTATTCTGGAATGATGAAATGGCAGTATAAAATTTAATTTCCAAAGGTTTTTCTGCCTTCCATATCAGCTGCATGGCGTCTACGGGACTAACCGGATTTTTTATTTTTCCGGTCTGGGTGATTTCTACCTCCATTAAATTAAAAATCAGATGATTATAATACCGGTGCGTACCGATAACTACTATCTGTTTTTTAGTCGTGTCGTGCAATACAAGCTCATCCAGTTTGGAAGGGTGCTGAGGTAGAAGATCTCTTTTTAAGATCTGTTCATCAATCGGAAACATTTCTTTGATCCTGGGGAGGATTTCAATTTTACCCTCATGATACTCTACCTGAAAATAATGATCAAGATCAGGTTCGTTTTCTAAGCCATAGCCTTTAGCTTTAGGGATTATTGTTTTTTTACGAAGGGAGTCATCAAAGAAAATCCGATAATTTCTTTCCTCTAAAATACAATGGATCATTTCTGCCTGATGCAGACAGAGCCTGTCTTCCGGACTGTCGCAGGTACAAGAGCACAGCAACGTGTTGTTTATTTTGCTGATGGTGACCACCGGAAAATCCTGCAGGGATGATTTTTGGGTGAATATTCCCGTATTAATTTCAATTGAAACAGGATGAATATTATGAAAATTCTTGCTTTCTATAAAAGAGCTCTCTGAAGTATGTTTCAGCAGGTCATATACGGAAAGTGTACTGATATTGATATTTTCAAGAATGTATTCTGCCATAAAAATTAATAGAAGCAAACTTACAAAAAAATGCGAATGAAAAGAAGTCTGCTTCCATCCATTTTGGATACAATTTTACTCGTTTTGGCAACTCCGGCATTTTTTCTAATGCTGAACTTTGTCCTACAATTAAACAAAGAAAATATGAAAACAGTTTTTATAACAGGTGCATCTACAGGATTAGGAAAAGCAGCAGCTCAATTATTTCAACATAATGGCTGGAAGGTTATTGCTACGATGAGAAATCCGGAAGCTGGGGCAGATCTTTCTGCTTTAGAAAATGTAACGGTACTGCCGTTGGATGTTACCCGTCCCGAACAGATAAAATCAACCGTTAAAAAAGCATTGGAATCAGGAGATATTGATGTGGTTTTTAATAATGCCGGTTATGGCCTGCTGGGTCCTTTGGAGGCATTGACGGATGAACAGATTGTGAGACAGTTGAATACCAATTTATTAGGGGTTATCCGTGTAACACAGGAGTTTATTCCGTATTTCAGAGAGAAAGGAAGAGGAACGTTTATTTCCACGACTTCGATAGGGGGATTAATTACCTTTCCGTTGAATTCTATTTATCACGCTACAAAGTGGGCACTGGAAGGTTGGAGCGAGAGTATGGCATTTGAACTTAACAAATTAGGTATCGATATCAAGACCGTTTCTCCGGGAGGGATTAAAACTGATTTTGTAAGCCGTTCTTTAGATTCTGCATCAAGTCCCGCTTACGAAGAAATGCTTGGTACTCTTTTTTCCCGTATGGAGGGAATGATGGATGCTGCTTCTACACCGGAACAGATTGCAGAAGTAGTATATGAAGCTGCTACGGATGGTAAACAGAAACTGAGATATGTAGCCGGTGAGGATGCAAAAGCTTTATATGCACAGCGCCTTGAGCTGGGAGATGAGGCATTCAGAGAACAATTGGGAAAACAATTCATCTAGCCACTTGTAACCCGTGGCAGTATAAATGATACACTTATGCTGCCTTTTTATTCTAAATAATTGATACATTTATATCATGGAAAGGAAAGAAAACTTACCGCTGAAAATTTCATCCATATCAGAAATGCATGATCTGCTTCAGCTTCCCAAGCCTCTTCATCCGCTGGTCAGCTTAGTGGATAATACCAGGATGACTATTAATAAGGAGTTTTTGGGAAGAAGCTTCCTTCTGAATTTTTATAAAATTTCCTACAAATATTCCACAAACGGAAAAATGGGGTACGGACGGGGATATTATGATTTTAATGAAGGAGGAATGATGTTCACTTCTCCAGGGCAGATTCTTTCTACTGACGAAAATGCCGAATATTGTGGTTACACATTGCTGGTACATCCCGATTTTATCAGGAATTACCCTTTGGCAAAGAATATTAAAAAATATGGTTTCTTTTCCTATGATACCAATGAAGCACTGCACTTATCTGATCAGGAAAAAACAATGATTACCGGACTTCTGGACAGTATTACTCATGAACTGAATACGGCTATTGATGAGATTAGTCAGGACCTTATTGTTTCCTATATTGAAGTGCTTCTCAACTACAGCAACCGCTACTATAAAAGGCAGTTTATCACAAGGAAATCCGTTAGTAATGATCTTTTATCTAAAATGGATACCATCCTGGAAAATTATTTTGACCGGGAAGAAACACTGAATAAGGGGCTTCCTACTGTAGATTTTTTGGCTTCAGAGCTTCATTTATCTCCACATTATTTGAGCGATATGCTCCGTAATCTTACCGGACAAAATGCACAGCAGCATATTCATGAAAAACTGATAGAAAAGGCTAAAGAATATCTTACGCTTACCAATTTTTCTGTATCAGAAGTGGCATATGCTTTGGGATTTGAGCATCCACAGTCATTCAATAAGTTATTCAAGAAGAAAACAGATAAAACACCTTTAAGTTACAGACAGTCATTTAATTGAATCTGTATATTTCTTATCGATATGCCCGGCCCGTGTGCCGGGTATTTTATTTTTTAGCTGTTCGTAGAATGGAAAAGGTTTTACATAGATAAAAGTCATTTTTAAAGAAGGATCCCTTTTAAATTCGGGATACCAAAAAAACAACATCAATATGAAAAAGTTAAACTCCATTGTATGCATTATGATTGGCATTACAGCCTATGCACAGCCATCGATAACAAGGGCAGGTGTTGACAGGGTAAATATTACCACTACGTTTAAAGCAGGAGATGTGCCCCTTACTGCTACTCCGGGACCATCAGGAGCTAATATTACGTGGGATTTTTCTGCGTATACCGGACCTAACGTTATTACTACACAGACCAATGAATGTCCTGGACAGGCCAACTGTTTTAGGTTCGCAGGAGCCAACAGGATTACAAAACCAACCCTTTCAGATGTCTATGATTTTACTTCCATCACAGACACGGAAGCCATAACGCTGGGGTCTTATGCAGGCTCAGGCTTTGGAGATGCCACGACGACCTATACAGATCCTTTAATCGATTTTAAATTTCCAATCACTTATTTACAGCAGTTTAGTGATACCTATCAGTTTACCAATGTTTCCGCAGCGGGTGTAATCACCAATGAGTCCGGGCAGGTAGACTATACGGTAGACGGCTATGGAACGATCATCACACCTACAGGAACCTATTCGAATGTACTGAGAATTAAGAGTATGAAAGCGTCTACAATTATTGTTCCGGGATCACCTTTGCCATTCAACTATACAAACGAATACTATGCATGGATCAGCCAAACGTCTGGGATTGTATTTACTTTTGGAATCAATACTTTTGCTTTTAATGGAGTACCCAATGTAAATAAATCTATTTCTTATCTGGATACAGTTGTTTTATCAACGGTTAATTCTGTGCATCAAAAAACAGAAATTTTGGTCTATCCCAATCCTGGTTCCGATTTCATTCATCTGGAATCAAAAGAGGATATTAAACAAGTGTCTGTGAATTCATTGGACGGCAGGACGGTGTTAATAAGCAACAGCTCTAAAAAAATTGATATTTCTGGCCTTCCCAAAGGGATCTATATTCTTCGGGCTGAATTGAAGAACAAAGGTTCTGTAACCACGAAAATTATTAAAAAATAATATGAATTTCTTCTAACAGTTTTTTTATGACCGGGGACACAGGATATAATAACACAATGGGTCTTACTGTGGATTTCAAGGTCCCCGGTTTTTTATAAAGTTTTTTGTTTTTTCTCAGCTGCTTTTGAATTTCTAACTACTGATATTTTCAATAGAATCAATTTGCCATTGATCAGTTTTACGCAGGATATACCGGTAGGTCATCCCGCAGTTTTTTAAATGAAATTCAACAGAACATAACGTATCGTTGACCGGTTTTATATTGAAATTTATGGCCTCAATATCCTTTAAGTCGGATTGATAGTCTTCCTGGGTTAAAAAGAAATAATCATAATCGAAATTCTCAGGAGGTCCATCATTGGCAGGATGTTGTTTGAAATTTTCATTACCATCCTTATATCGTTGTTCATAAGCAGACAGAAATTTTTGAGAAAAAAGATGGCTGTTTTTAAGAAATTTTATTTCTTTTTCAACCTCATCAAAATCTACATAATAATTGACCGGAGTCTCTGTTTCCGTTTGGGAGCCTCCTTTTACTGTATTAAATCCGTAAAGTTTATTTTCATTGTTTTTATACCAATTAAGAAAGGTTTTTACTGTTTCCATCTGAGCATTATCTTTGCTTTTTTGTGCTGGAACAGTTGTATGACTTTCTGTGACTGTATTTTGTATGATAGGTTTCTTTGATGGATCCTCCTTTTTACAGTTCGTAAACAATAAGAGTAAAGCAGGTAGAAACAAAACCTTTTTCAGCATAATTTTTTTCATTTTTCAAAAAACGAACTTACAAAAAATAGATAATCTATTTACTTTTTAATTTTATAATTCTCCCTGTAAGTATTGGCTGTAATACCTGTACAACGCCTGAAATACCTACAGAATAGGGAAGAGTCTACAAATTGTAATTGATTGCTGACCTCTTTAATGGAGAGTGATGTTGTTTTAAGAAGCTCTTTGGCTTGTTTGATGACCCTATAGCTGATCCACTGTTTGATGGGCTTTCCTGTTTCTTTTTTTATTAAACTGCTTAAATACTGAGGTGAAAGATGCAGCTGGTCAGAATAATACAAGACACTCCTCTGCAAATGACCATGTTCATTTAACAGTTCAAAAAAATGTTCGATAATATCCTGACTCCTGGTTTGTAGCAGGCTGTTATTTTTAATGACCGGTAAATAAAGTTTTGAAACCAGCTCCAGTAAAGCATACAACAGATATTGTACAGACTCCAGGGTACTTTCTTCTTTCGTTTTGGATTGATACTCCTGAATCAGTTTTACCGTAGACCAGATCAGTTTTTTAGAAGAGCCTTCCACTTCCATCACAGGACTGAATTTTATCTCATCGCTAGCCAGCAATACAGTGAGAAAACTATAAGTGCTGATGAAATCCAAAGAAATAAAAAAGACAGTCAGTTCTAAGTCATGACTCCCCGAAATATCAGCTAATTCGGTATCCGGTAAAAGCATGAGTACTGCATTTTTCTTAATATGAAACGGGAGCGTATTGATCTTAAGGTGTAATTCACCGTCAGATAGAAAGCAGAGTATCAGTTTATTAAGCTTTCCGGCTTTTTTCTGAAACCCGGTGATGCTGGCCGTCTTATATTTTTCAATATACAACCCTTCGAAATTTGGCTTAATATCTATCATGGTGAATGATTTTCTGGACTGGGCTAAATGTTTTTGATTTCCGTATTCTTATAATCAACTTCCGGGCAAATGTAAGCAGTTAATTTTTCTTTTTAAACGGGTTGTTTAAAATGGAATATAAAATACCAGAAATGGAATATATTTTATTCCCGAACTGTTCCTAAATTCGCAGTCGGAAACTTTAATCAAATACTGTTATAATGCACAATACAGAATCTCTAAATGCGAAAATGCCGAAAGCCTGCTTTTTACTTTTCTTTGCCCATGGACTCGTTTTCTCTTCCTGGGCGAGTAGAATTCCTATCATTAAGGATGCGCTTTCAATCAATGAAGCTGAACTGGGGACACTCTTATTGTTAATGCCTATAGGGCAGATTTCCACAATGGTTCTTGCCGGAAAGCTGATCAGTATGTATGGAAGCTCCTGGATCATCAAAAGATGTTTTCTGTTGTATCCGATGTTTCTTTTACTGATTGGGTTAGCGCCTTCTTATTGGGTTTTGGCAGCTGTTTTGTTCTTCTTTGGAGTTTCCGGGAATTTATGTAATATAGCGATCAATACACAGGCGATTGAGATAGAAGGGATTACAAAAAGGACCTTGCTTTCTTCCTGTCATGGCGCCTGGTGTTTTGCAGGACTGGTTGGTGCTGTTGTGGGATTGCTGATGATTAACCTGGGAGTAGGAACTTTCTATCATTTTATAGTTGCTTTTGTACTGGTATTTCTACTTTGGTTATACAGTAAGGCTCACCTGACCAATATTATTCATAAAGTAGCTCCTCAAAGACAGTCAATTTTCAAATCAGTAAATCCTACCTTGGTTGCTTTAGGAATCATAGGATTTTTAAGCATGGCTATTGAAGGGGCTATGTTTGACTGGAGCGGAGTGTATTTTCAGACTATTGTAAAAGCACCGGAAAAGCTTGTGATCGTAGGATATACCAGTTTTATTTTAATGATGACTCTAGGTCGTTTTGTGGGAAACCGTGTTATTGAAAAATATGGGAAAAGACTTGTTCTGCAGATGTGTGGTATTTTGATGAGTACAGGGCTTTTTTTAAGTGTTTTCTTTCCGGAATTATGGGTGTGCATTATTGCCTTTATGATTATTGGGTTGGGAAGTTCGCTGAGTGTCCCTTCTGTTTACAGCACAGTAGGAAAGGTGAGTACTGTGGCTCCCAGCATTGCATTATCATTTGTATCCAGTATTTCATTTTTAGGATTTTTAATGGGACCACCCCTTATCGGATATATTGCTGAAAGTTTTGATTTAAGATATTCTTACGGACTTTTTGCATGCTTTGGAATCTTACTGTCTGTTATGGCAGGACAGATGAAAGTATTCCAACATAAAAATTGATGAAGTATATTTTGACATCCGTTATGAAGGTTTTGACATGTTTTAATAGGCCCGGATCTTTTAATATTGCTGATAGAATGCTTGTTCCTGAAGGTTGAATGCATTGCTCCAGAAATACTTATCTTTATTAAAAATATTCTTTCATGAAATCTGTCTCCAACATTGAAACAGAACCCATTATTGATCATTCTTTTTCCGTAAAGCGGTTGGATAAATATATTCCTTATACCCAATCTTTTGTAAGACTAAGCTACCATCGGATTCTTATACTGGAAAAAGGAAGTGGCTTCTTACTGGTTGATAACGAATCTTTTGAAATATCAGGAAGTGAATTTTTTTTACTGGCTAAAGGGCAAATCTATCAGTTTGTGGAAGATTCAGAAGTAACAGGGTTCAGTATTTCTTTTGGAGATTGCTTTTGGGAAAAAGCTCCTTCCAGTGCCAGCAACTGTAAAGCTGTTTTGTTTAACAACGCCACTGCCAATCTGCACCTCAAACCTAGTGTAGCAGAAGCCGAAGAGATTTTGCTTCTGTGTAAAAACCTTCTGATGGAGTATGAAACCCCTCCATACATCAATCAAATGGACGTTATGGCAGCGTATTTAAAAATCATAATGATAAAGCTGGCCAATATAAAGCTGGTGGAAGAAGAAATATTTGACAGTCAGGATTATATCGTATACCGTAAGTTTATAGAGCTGCTTAGCAACCAGTATCAATCTTTTCATGCCGTAAATAATTATGCTGATCTACTGAATATCACCTCAAGAAGACTAAGTGAAATCTGTAAACGCTGTACGCATAAGAATGCAAAGGAATTGATCAACGGACAGATAATTGCAGAAGCCAGAAGACTCCTTCAGTTCAGTTCTTATTCCGTAAAAGATATTGCCTATCAGCTTAACTTTGGTACACCGGAACAGTTCAGTCATTTTTTTAAGAAAAATACGGCTATATCACCGGCTGCTTATCGCAGTAAATACATGAATATCGGAGTCGGAATTACTTGAAATTTTGACATGTCATCTGTATTTATTGATATTTTTCCAGAGTGATAATCAGGATACCTTTGGATAAATAATTTAAGTTATGTCAGTAAATCGTTTAAAAGAAGTAGCCGGTATTATCATCCCGGACAGTAAAATAGCAACAGAAGCCACAGCACTTCTATTGGAACATGGCACAGAGTTCATCTACAATCATTCCCTGCGTGTTTTTCTGTTTTCGTCATTAAATGCAAAGCGCCATCATAAAACTCATGATTCTGAACTGTTGTATGTAGCTTCCGTATTTCATGATTTAGGGCTTGTTTCTCATTACAGCAGTCCTGATCTTAGATTTGAAGTAGACGGAGCCAACGCAGCCCGTGATTTTTTAAAAGGTCATGGCATTGCCAATGATAAGCTCCAGCTAGTCTGGGATACCATTGCCTTACATACCACTATTGGGATTGCAGAGCACAAAGAAAATGAAGTGGCCCTCATGTATTCCGGAGTGGGATTGGATGTGATGGGGGAAGGGTATGAACATCTGAGCACCGAACATAGAGAGGAAATCGTTGGAGCTTTTCCAAGGGACGGTTTTAAAAAGAAAATTATTCCTACATTTTTTAGCGGGTTTGAACATAAGACAGAGACTACTTTTGGAAATATAAAAACGGATGTCTGCTCATTTATGATCCCCAATTTTAAACAAAAGAATTTCTGCGACTGCATTTTACATTCTCCTTGGTCTGAATAAACAAAGGTTTCTATCACAATCAAAAAGCTACCCGAAGGTAGCTTTTTAATCTTTATATCCATTTTTCTATAAGGTGAAGCCATAATGCTTTTTCCTCGCTTATGAGAAAGACAGCGGAGGATTTTCGTTTTGTAGAAGTTTCTCCCGTTACCTGAATTTCAGTATAGGTAGCCAACCCATGGCTTTCCGAATATTGAATTTCTATATCTTCTACGCTAACATGACGATCCTGAAATTTACCATATACCGTGGGAAGCCAATCGGAAAACATGGACAGGGTGACCAGGTCACTATTACCGTTAATCATTTTAAAATCCGGGGAAAATCCGGAAAGTAATTGTCTGTAAAGTGCTTCCTGATCTTCTGATTTTCCCTGAAACCATGTTTCAATATCATCATGAAAGCTCTCAATTTCTTTACGTATTTTTTCTGTAATACTCATAGAGGTAAGTTTATATTATTTATTTTAAAAATGTGTTGATCTCTTTAAGACCGTTGAATATACTTTTTTAATCTGACAGTAATGAGTATTCCGGTTAGCTGAAAGATACCAATCATAGCAATGGCTGCAGCAAAAGCTATGGGAAACCCCAGAGAGTCCGTCAAATTGAAAAATAAGGTGCCAATAACGGCTCCTCCGGTTACACTGCCTATCTGGATTCCTATGCTGATGAGCCCAGATGCCTGTCCTGCTTTATCTTTGGAGGTCAGGGAAATGGCTGTTCGCATCATAACAGGCATGATTGTCCCATGTCCCAATCCTGCTAAAAATAAGGTGACATTTGTTATATAAGAAGGTTTTTGCTGAAAATAAAAGGTAATGGCACTAAAAATAAAACCCGCCATCAGTAATCCTAGCCCTATATAGATCATTTTATGAGTTTCGAGCTTTACTCTTGCTGAAATCAAGGGACCCAGGAAAAAAGCAATTCCATAGGGAACAATGGCAAGCCCGGTCTGCATTGAGTTTTGATGTAAAAACTGCTGAAGATAGTAAGGGTAACAGATAAATAAGCCGGCAGTGAAGTTGTAGAAGAATATGATTAAAAGACTTAATGCAAAGGGCTTATGCTGCAGTAATGTAGGGTCTATAAGTACCGGATGTCCCTTCTGCTGTAAGGTTATTTCATATTTTAAAAATAATGTCAGTGAAAGTATTCCTGTACATATAATCCCAAATATCCACCAGGCCCATTGAAATTTTTGCCCGAAGATTAAAGGACAGATAAGCATTAATAAAGCTAAGATCAATATCAGGGCTCCTTTATAGTCAATACCCATCTGGTCTGTATTGTGGTTATTACCCATTGTAAAATGTATCCCGGCGATACAGACGATGGTAACCGGAACATTGACAAGAAATACAAGCTCCCAGGAAAAGTGCCCCCAATGCATACTCAGCAGTACGCCCCCAAGCAGTTGCCCGATCACAGAAGCCAATCCAAAGACAGAACTGAAAAAGCTGACCGCTTTAGGCTGTTTCCGGCTATCAAATAATATTTTTATGGAAGCTAAAACCTGTGGCGCCAACAAAGCAGCCCCAAAACCCTGGAATAATCTGGCAAAGATCAATAAGGTAATATTGGGGGAAAATGCACAGGCAAGGGAAGAAAACAGGAAAGTATACAACCCCAGTATAAAAATTTTTTTCCGTCCGTAGATATCCCCCAATTTTCCGCCCACAACAACCAATGCGGCATAAGTAAGTCCGTAAATAGCCACTACCATCTGCAACTGATGGTCGCTGGCTCTGAACGCCTCTTTTATAGAAGGTAATGCCATATTCACAATAAAATAATCCAATGGTGAAAGAAAAGCTCCGGCGATCAGAAAATTTAATGCCTGCCATCGTTTGGGATAGATGTTCATATTTTTTTATGCAAAATTAACCTCTTGATGTTATGGTAAAATTGTACTTTTGGAGGAAAATTAAGTTCAATAAATGAGAAGTTTACATCTTGAAGGAATAGAAGTAAAGGAAATGCAGTTGGAAGGGAAGGCACTTTCTTTCAAAACAAAAGACTTTCTTTCCTTTGTGTATGTTGTAAAAGGAGAAGGAGATTTGACCTATGATGAGCGCAGTATCCGTTTTTCTGCAGGTAAACTTTTCATCATTCCCCAACAGGAACTTTACCATTTTGCAAGTAGTGATGCAGCACTCATTCTGATACAGTGTCCCATTGAATTTATTGATAAGATACGCCTTGAAGCAGACCGTATTGAAAGCTGTGAAAACTTGTATAAACTCCAGTATATCAGTAATAATTACCATGCAAGAGCCGGATGTGTGTTCCGTAACAAAAACGATGAACATTTTGCCGAAACTATTATTCTCCAAATCGCCAATGAATTCAAAAATAAAGCAGATGATTATCTGATCATCCGTAACTGCATTTCAATTCTACTCAACCTTATTGCCCGCAATATCATTCAGAGTGAAACCTCAGACCTTCAGGAAAACAGGAAAGCTTTTTCCATCATGAAGATCATTACCTATATTCAGCAGAATATAAAAGACAGAGAAAAGACAGGAATTCAGGTTATTGCAGACCATTTTGGGATTTCAGGAAATTATTTCGGAGAATATTTTAAACAGCAGACGGGGATCTCCTACCAGGATTATCTGTTGGATTACAGACTTAAACTTGTAGAAACCTATTTAAAATACAGCAGTATACGCTTAAGCGAAATTGCTTATGAGCTCCAGTTCAGTGATGAAAGCCATCTTTCAAAGCTTTTTAAAAAACACAGAGGACTTACGCCTGGAGCATTCAGGAAAAATTATAAATAGCAGGTAACCATTGTATTATATTAATTGTTTATTAAATATAAAGTCAACTATATAGTTGACTTTATATTTTCATATATTTACTATAAATATTTTTTCAATGGATTTTGACTTTATTAAAGAGCTGGGATACAAAGCTTTTGATAGCCGGCTGAAAAGAATAAGCGACCGGATGTCTCATGATGTAAGAAAATTCTATAAAGAGTTTGGAATTGATGTAGAGCCCAATTGGTATCTTGTTTTTATGCTGCTGCAAAAAAGGGGGGAGATTTCTATTACGGATATAGCGGAACCGCTGGGATATTCTCATCCCTCTGTAGTAGTCATTGTAAAAAAAATGACGGAGAAAGGCTATCTGCTCATCACCAAAGACAGTATTGATAAACGGAAACAAATGATCTCATTATCACCCAAAGCTATTGAAATGCTTCCCCAGCTTGAAAAAATATGGGATAGCTGTGAAAAAGCTATTTTAAAACTTTTATCAGAAGATCTTAGCATTTTTTCGTACCTGGATACCATAGACCAGGAACTGAAAGACAATCCTTTTCATAATAGATTTAAACAGGAATATTTAAAATCACTATAATCATGAAAGTATTTATCCTCATCGCAGCGTTTCTTTTTTCTAACCTTATGATCTCTGCTGCGGAAACGAAAATAATGATCCGAGCTAAAGCAAGGGATGCCAAATTTATCGGAAGTTCACTTGGCGGAGCTCATATCATCGTCAGAAATAAGCTAAACCAACAGATTCTCGCAGAAGGAAATACGGTTGGAAGTACTGGAAATACAGATTTGATCATGAAAAATCCTAAAATAAGAGGAAACTCAATTGCCGATGCCCAAACAGCCGGCTTTCTGGCTTCTGTGGATATTGATGAACCTACATTTGTTAACATTGAAGTGATTTCTCCTTTAAACAATAAACAGGCTCAGGCTACGGTAAGCACTGAATTATGGCTGATTCCCGGCAAGCATATTTTGGGAGACGGTATTGTTCTGGAAATCCCGGGTTTTATTATTGATATTCTTAAACCCAGAACCCATCAGTATATTCCTCTGAATACAATTAAAAACAAACCCTTTACATTTCAGGCTAATATTGTTATGATGTGCGGCTGTGTAATAGACAAAAACGGGATATGGAATTCTGACGAAATAGAGGTGAAGGGAATTCTTAAAAAAGACGGTAAATTTATGAAAAATGTAGAGATGTCTTTAGTGTCAACCAACCTGTTTGAAGGAAATACGGTAATCAATACTGCGGGGAATTATGAACTGATTTTATACGCTTATTATGAGAAAAGCGGGAATACGGGAGTCGATAAAATTAATTATGTAGTGATCGAATAATAAGGATATGTATAAAGCGGATTAATGAGTAGCCTGCCATAATTCTTTCCGGTATTTTATGCCCCATTCTCCCATAGTATCTATAATACTGTGAAGGCTTTTTCCAAATTCTGTCAGTTCATAATCTACACTTACAGGCATGGTGTTGTTTTGTGTCCGGATTACCAGATTGTTCATTTCCAGATCTTTGAGCTCTTTTGAAAGAGTTTTGGAGGCAATTCCGTCTATCTGTCTTTTCAAATCCATAAAACGCATTTTTCCAATATAATACAGGTGGCTGATAATAATGGTCTTCCATTTCCCATCCAATAAATAGATTGTATCCCTTACTCCCCGAATATGGTTTTTACATTGCAGATCGAGTTCTATTTTTTCCTTTTTCATCGCTAAAGATATAGGGCAAAGATATGAAAATCAGATGATAAAACTGGAATTAAACCCACCTGGTTACCTTTTGGTAACTGGTTACTAAAGGGTAACAGGTGGTATAATGATACTATAAAGTAGGTAACTTTGTCCCATTAAAATAAGAATACGGCCGGTATTCTTACAGGTACAATTAATAAAACACTAAGATTATGTCATTAAAAGAAGCATTACACTGGAGATCCGCAACTAAAAGCTATAACGGGAAGGTAATAGAAAAGGAAAAAATTGAGCAAATTTTGGAAGCCATTCGTTTGGCTCCGTCAAGTTCGGGTCTGCAGCCTTTTAAGGTTCTTGTAATTACCAATAAAGAATTACGGGAAAAACTACAGCCGATTGCCTGCCAGCAGCCACAGATTGTGGAGGCATCTCACATACTGGTATTTGCAGCCTGGGATGAATATACTCCGGAACGGGTAGATTCATTCTTTGAATTTAGCAATAAAGTTCGAAGCTTACCATCGAGTGCAACAGATGATTATCGGTTAAATTTATTGGAGATGTTGGATCAGAAAACAAAAGATCAGCATTTTATGAATGCCTCGCAACAAACCTATATTGCATTAGGATTTGGATTATTGGCTGCTGCAGATCTGAAAATAGATGCCACACCGTTGGAAGGGTTTGATAATAAAGCAGTAGATGACTTGTTCAATTTGCCGGAAAAAGGACTAAAGAGTAGCGTTATGATGGCATTAGGATATAAAGATGAAGAAAACGATTGGTGGGGGAAACTGGAAAGAGTAAGAAGATCTAATGAAGACTTGTTTATAGAGCTTAATTAATGCAATAAAAAAGCATTATTAATAGGATGGAGACCGGGATGGTCTCTTTTTTTTGTGTAAAATTTAAATATTTTGAATCCTGGATAAGAATCGTAGAACTACTACAATTTTTCAAATAAGTACTATTTCATTTTGCCGTGATTTTTTATGGTGATATATTAGCTTTGTAAAGACTCAAAAGATTGTAATCTATAAAAATCAACCTGTTGATAACTAGTAACATTAGACGGGATGAATTAAATTAATTCTTTTCTGATTTTATGCTTTACTGAAGGTAGGAAAGAACAACACTATCCAGAGACGAAAGAGTTGTTTTTATTGTTTGAAAGCTGGCTTTTTAATTCTGGTTTTAACCGGAATAGATAAACACAAAAAAAATTATATCATGTTCAAAAAAACTAATGAGAATCTGCCTAAACCTGCACTGGGGTCAAATAAAGAAAATATTTCTGACAAGGTAAAATCTGCCCAGGATAGAGAATCTAAATTCATGGGAAAAACTTTACATACCAATAATCCTACGGTTACGGAAGATAAAGTATGGTCAAAGCAACCCACCTCCAAAATATTTAATGCACAGGGAATCCCGGAGAATGCTGTTGCCGGGATAAACAGGGTGGTAAAACTTGAAATCTTTGTTGAGGGTAAGCCTATTAAATTCTTCAAACATTTTAAACTTACACAAAGTGCTGTTAAACATCATGAATTTGATCTTATTCTTGCCCATGACACGTTAGGAAGCGCAGAAAACCATAATCTTGAAGAAGCTCAGAGCTTTTTAGGAAAAAGAATTACGGTTATTTTTAGATATAAAGATGTTGAACAGGGCCCTGAACGAAATTTTGTGGGAGTCATTACAGAAGTAGGATTCAGTCAGGAAAAAGGAAGTCTGGGGAATATTGTCCTTACAGGTTTTAGTCCTACTATTCTTTTAGATGCAGCACCTCATATCCAGAGTTTTGGAGGCGGACAGCCAATGAGTCTGAACAGTATTGCCAGTGAGGTCATCAAAGAAGGATTGGGACAGGAAAAGTTTGATTTCAGGGTAGATGCCCGCTATGGGAATGTTCCTTACAGTTCACAATATGAAGAAACCCATTATAATTATCTTGCCAGAATGGCAGAAGCATATGGGGAACAGTTTTTCTATGATGGCGAGATTCTTCACTTTGGAAAACTTCCTCCACAGGAAAAGCCAGTAAAGCTTGTATATGGCAGTAATCTAAGCGATGTGAAAATCAAAATGAAAGCTCAGCACGTAAACCCTACATTTTATGGGTACAACAGCAGCCAGCATGAAAAACTGACTACCGGAGCTTCCAAAGTGAACCATACTTCAGATATTGCCAGAAGAGCATACGAGATTTCTGAAAATACTTTTAAAACACCATCGCTAAGAATAGCACCTATCAATGCATCAACCTTTATGGATGTTGATTCATCCCAGAAAGGAACAACGGGGAGCAAAGCTGCACAGGTCTTTATTACCTCGGGGTATATGACCGTTCCGTTTTTATATCCTGGTTGTATTGTAGATCTTGAAATGCGGAAAACAGATACCAACGATACCTCCTATTTTACGAAACTGATGCTCACTGAAGTAATTCATGAAGTAGATGCCCGTGGATATTATGACGGACATTTTGAAGCTATTGCGGCAGATACGGGATTTATTCCCCGTCCGGAGTTTCATGTACCTAAAGCAGAGCCTCAGGTAGCCACTGTTATTTCTAATACAGATCCATTGAACCAGGGGCGTATACAGGTGCAGTTTGACTGGCAAAAAAATAATACGACCCAATTTATCCGCATGATGAGCCCAGATGCAGGAGGTACAGATCAGATTACTCAGAACAGAGGATTTGTAGCGGTTCCTGAAGTGGGAGACCAGGTGATGGTAGGATTTGAATATCACCATCCTGATTTTCCTTTTGCAATGGGAGGGATGTTTCATGGCCAGGTAGGATTAGGTGGCGGAGTAGACAATCATATCAAGTCTATCCAGACCAGAAGCGGGAATAAAGTCATTTTTAACGATACCGAAGGAAGCATCTATATTGAAGATCCGAGTGGAAATTCCTACTTAATGGATGGTAAAGGAAATATAACCGTGACTGCTCCTAAAAATATGACCTTCAATGTAGGAGAAAATCTTACCGTGAATGTAGGACAAAATATGAATACCAATGTGGGGGCAGATCAGAGCAACATCGTGGGAATGAACAAAACAGAAAGTGTTACCATGAATTCTTCTCAAAGTGTGGGAGCTATTAAAAATGTATCAATTGGAGGAAATTTTGTTACCAATGTTGTAGGAAAAATGATGGAGTTTATTAAAGGTAATAAAGAAAGTGAAGTTGAGCAGGATAGTCAAAAAGTAGTAAAAGGAGAGCGGTTAATTCACAGTGAGAAGGATCATAAAATTCATTCTCAGACAGAAATTAACGGACAATCTAATGAGAAAACCAATATGCACTAGATCATGTCAAACGATAATATTGCAAAGATAAGTGTAATAGAAGGAGATTCTATTGAAGTGATTAAGGGACAGCATACTGAATATGTCGGTAAAATGACCTATTCTTCATCCAAAAAGCTCATAACAACCTCTGAAAACGGAAAACATTTTGGTGATAAGCCTGAAGACCCACCTAAAAGAGAAGGTAGAATTATTGACATTGTGATGTTTGTAGCCGGAACAACGGACCCTATTAATACTGAAGGAAAAAAACATCATGCCAATACAGAATATTGGAAGTATTATGATGAGAAAACCAAAAAAGAAACTGAAGAGAGTTTAAACAATCTTTGGAACAAGCTCAAGGAACTTAAGCCTCAATTTCACGATCTGCATATTGAAGGTAAATTTTTCAGCTGGTCTGGTGACAACGACACTAAGGAAAGAATCGTAGCCTCTGAGAGATTATTTGATGTATTATTAAGAACATATCCGGGCTGGAAAAATCAGGAGGTACATTTACATTTAATCGGCCATTCTCATGGTGGGAATGTCATTAATCAATTTACAGAACTTGTTTCCAGTAAGGAAATGATCACAAAATCTGCTATTTTGAAACCCCGTAAGATTACAGAATTCCCAAAGTTATGGAAAGTTAAAAGTATCACTTATTTATCGACTCCTTTTTTTCAAAAGAAACATCAGCTGAATCATGCCAAATTACATAAAGGATGTAAAATCATTAATGTACATAATGACTATGATTTGACTCAACAATTGATTGCCGATTTTAGCCTTACCAATATGGAGGGCTTACTAAAGTCTTTTCAAATGGATAGATTTGAAGCAGGTATAAAAATGGTTAAAAGTGTCGATAAGGATATTATTATGACCTATTTTAAAAGTTTGATCTGGCAGGATTTTAAAAATAAAGCAACCTTAGCATGGCGGGAAACGGCAAAAGGCTTTTTAGGATTTAATATTATAGTAGGTGAGTTTATTAAGTATATCAACTCTCTGAAGATCGAAAATTCGAACCTGCAGAAAGAAAAAGCTTCATTTGTTAATCTTTTAAATAGTCTTCAGCAATGGACCTCTGATGTTCATAAAAATTATTCTTCGATTGCTGGAGGTTATGACAAGTCTACGTGGGTGAAAAATCTCAATTTGACACAAGGTTTACAAGTTTTAAATATTCTTTTAGCCATTACGACCGGCCCGAAAGACAGTTACTTATTGAGTTTATTGGCAGGGATATTTGGAGAAAATAAAGGAATCACGGATAGTATTGATGAAACTTCATGGACGCCTCAAAAACAAACAAAAAGCCTGCCTATTATAGATGTACCTATTTTTGAAAGTGATCCCTATAATTCCAGAAATAAAAAAGGAGAATTTACTGCTTTTTTAAAAGGAGTACAGGGTGCCGTGCACAAACGTGAATTAGAAGACCTGCTGATGAGGTTATTAAGCCAGTTTATTAAACCCAGCATGTTAACTTTTGTTGTACGGACAATTGATTATGCTATTGAACCTGTAGTTTTTGGCAAATTAGATACTGAAGTTACAAAACTGAGAAAAAACTTAGCAGTGTATTCAAAATTTGTAACTCAATACCATGCTGGCCTGGTTACTGAAAAGGATGAAGAGAAATTTAAAGATGCTATTATGAAAGCACCAGGCTCTGTTTCTTATTTAGCCATGGCATCCCATAGTTTAAGCCATACCCAATTGTGGAAGAGAGTTGAAGATGGGTTAAGAAACTCATTCAGTTCAGGGGTAAATCCGGGATATAAAAAGAAATAAATATGAAAAATATAACACAAGGTATTGGTAAGATTCTGTTGGTTTTTTTAATAGCAAATCTGGTAGTGACAACTTATTTCTTATTTGCCTATAGTCCTCTTGTTGAATCAATTGATTTAAAACTTATTGTGAAAATAATTAAGCAATTTGGTTTAATAATAAGCATACCCACCAGTATTTTATTTGTTCTTATAGATACTGTTCTTATCAAAAGGATAACAAAGACTTGGGTTTTATATGTAAGCCGGATTATTATTTTTTTTGGAATACTCTATATAATGTGGTTGTTTTTTTCTATTTATCTTGTAGCCAGCGCATTAATAGATAATCCTTTGATGGATAAGTAATACGATCCCAGTGGCAAAGTTTTGTTGATGAACAAAAAAATGAATTATGAAAAAAATAGCAGCATACACCGTCTTACTATTCCTTACAGCAAATACTGATGTATTTTCACAAAAAACGATTAATAAAGACAATTTCACGTCTCTGGTGCAAAAAGAAGAGGGTGATTTGAATCAGGATAAAAAGAATGACAGGATCATGGTAGAAATGGATCTGAAAGATGAGACCAGACCATTACGACTGCAAATATTCCTCTCTCAGCCTGATAAGAAACTTCAATTAGTAGTTTCTTCCACAAAAATCATTGAAAGCCAATATCCGGTTAATAAGAATGGAAAACATAATGGTAATGTAATTCCGGATTTTTTTATTGAAGAAGGTAAATTGAAAATGCTTACCGACATTAAAGATCGAAAAAGCACCTATGAATTCAGGTTGAAGCAAAATAATTTTGAATTGATCAAAATATCACGGGTATTATGGGATGGAAAAGACACCACTTTTGAAACGGAAATTGACTTAATCGCAAAAACGAAAATTGAGTATGAACAAGTAACAGGTTCAGATAAACTTTTAAATAAAAAGAAAAAACTGATAAAAGTCAATGCATTGCCAAAAATCCAGGATTTAAGCTTTTCCGATTTGGAACAGTACTAAAATAGCAATCAGACTGATGACGAAAAATTCTTCTAAATAATACTAAGAGAGCTGATTAACTAATATAATGAAAGGGAGCGACAGCAACTGAAAACGAATACAGAGTGGATCAGTAGAATAACAGGAATGAAAGGTGTAGCAAAACAAGAATATACAAAGGTAAAGATAGAAGGAATTCTGAACCTTAAAAAACTTTCCGGAGAGTATGAACTCACTCCGGAAGAATTGGTTGGTTTTCATAATCAATATTGCAGTCTTCAGGAGTTATTGACCTTATCACTGCCTAAGTATGTGGAATACATTTATATCCCTTCTGATAAGTTTGAAATCAGGGACAGAAAATTGCTGAAAAGTGCAGTATTGGAGATTCCTTCCATTTCCAGTGAGAAAGTATACGGAGTGATCATCAGATTTTTACCTAAAGATCTACAGATTCACTACAAAATAAAAGTAAAAAGAACAGCCTCCCAGATTGAACTCACTAAGGAAAAAACTTATGTAAACAATCAGGGAATCGACAAAATGATAGAGCAGCTGTTTGAAAAAGCAGAACAGATTTTATATCCGTTGCAGATTTCAATAAAAAATAATGGTGGACTAAATAACATTATCAATCATGAAGAAATAGCAAAACGCTGGAAAACAGACGCTCTCCCAAAACTCAAAGAATATTATCAGTCTGAAATCACTGACCATATATTGGAGCAAATGGATCAGGCTTATAGAGATCTTAATATGAGAAAAGAGATGTTTAACAATAATATCTTTTATAAATTATTTTTTTTACCTGTTTATCAGGGATATCCTGAGTTTCTGAAAAAAGATTTTTTGCAGATCTTTTTTTCAGGGCTGTCACAGGAAATCGGTTATAATATAGAATTTGTATTAAGCAAAGAATATACAGGAGGAAACAGAATAGCATTAAAAATAACAGGAACTGAAGAAGAAAACCTATTTAATAAAAACAGGGCAAAAGGAGAAGTGAATCTCCTATATAAATTCGACAAAGAAACCAGAGAGGTGTTTTCAATCACCGGTTATCTTTCAACTTTTGAGAAAAAGAATGAGTATAAAATTGAATTTCAGCTGTTTGAACAGTAATGTCTAACCAATAAAAAACACAATATACCATGAGTGAGAAACATTTAGTTTGCCAGGGAGCCACCTGCCAGTGCAAGTTTGGGACAACTCCTGATAAACTCACCGTAAAAACGCAAAGTAAACGCTATATCAATGAAAAAGATGGAAGCAAAAAGCTGCTGGCTACCCATGTAGATATCGGAGCAACCTTCGAGAAAAATACCTTTGGGTCCTGCAAAAAAATGAATAATAGCCCCTGCCAGGCAGTGGTTACCCAATGGAGTGGCTATTATGATAAAATTATATTGGATGACAATAAAGGAAAAGCACTTTTAGAAGATAGTAAAGCAACATGCCCTGTGGGAGGTCCGGATTGTATTACGATTATCAATCATGGGCAGACGGCTGAAGCTTCTGCACAAAATGTGAAGAATGCGGACAAAGAGGTTTTAGCTGAAATGATACCTTTTGTTAATTTTATTGATCAAGAAAGTCACATTCAATTAAATGTATTGTCATGAATATACCTAAAATGAAAATTTATCCTCAAGCGACGGATAAATATAATGTCTCAACCAGCTATATTCTTATTGAACCCAAGGAAGGTAAATCTTCTATAAGAACAGTAATTGAAAACTGGGACAAACTGGAAGCTGAGGAAAAGAATAATATAGCGTGGATTTGGAGTATATGTAACCAGAAACCTAATTTTCAAGAAAATGCATATAACTCAGATTTGGGTATAGGAAAAGGCAAAGAACATAATCTGAATTTTACAAATGTCTATTGGGGAGGTGTCGGATGGCTTGAACCTTATATTCATGGGAAAACTAAGCCTACCAACAGTACGAAAAATGGAATATTCGTAAAAGTTAAAACCACTCCAAAAGTATTGGGGTATGAATGGAGAGAGTATGATACAAATAATGAGGGTAAACTTATTAGCAGAGAAGTAAAATATGGAGAGACAATTCAATTGCATATTTATACTGAAGGTCTGTTTGGTGAAGATATAGAAATACAGCTGTTTGATGATAAAAATCGGGCTGAAGATTTGCCTATGCACGAAAAAGAAGATGGTAAATGGAAAAAGGAAGAAGAACGTGTAGAACTGGATAAAATCAACAAACAGAAACTGCCAAATTCATTTCCTCGTATATTAAGAGAGGTGGGTGCATTTATTTCTAACAATAAGCCTAGTTTTAAAACAATTAACAGCAAATTAAAAGATGGTATTAATTACCAAAAGTGTGTAACAAATATTTATATTGATCCCGTCTGGAGTTTTTATGCCAATTCTGAAAATAATAAGTTCAAAGAAAATTCAATTACATTAAAAGCTTCCATTTTCTTTTCAGGGAAAGAGTTAGAATGTAATAAAAATAGCATAACATTATTAGGACTTAATCATGAATATTCTTTTCTTGAACCAGAAGGAAACAAAGTTATCATAATAGGGAATGTAGAAACAAATTATGCTAATTTTTTACCTTGTGGCTATTCAGAAATACATGGTAAATATAAAAAAAATGAAGAAGAAGTAGATATACAGGTATTCCCGCTTAAAAATAATCCGAGCCCAACACAACTGGTTTTTCCTGTTGTTGCAGGAGTAGACAAAATGAGAAAAGAACTAACTGTTGAATTAAAAGATGTTCGTTCCAACGATTGTTTACATGAAGGAAAGTTAAGACATACCGGAAAAGTAATAGATATATCAAAAATAGAATCATTACTGAAACCGGATAATAAAACAAGAAAAAGGCAATGGAGACTTGGACAAAGCTCTGAAATATTCAAGGGAGGAGAAGCTCAAACGAAAAAGGAAGAAGATAAAAGTAAACTGACACAAGCTATTACTTTAATTGATGGTGGCAAAAAATTGAAAATGCAGTCCGGATTTAAAATACTGGAAAATTATTATCCATTTGAATATCAGCCTCCTACTGATGACTTATTTAAATTAAAACTAGGTTATGATTATAGTTGGGGGAATACTGTTAATCCTCTTATAGGTCTTATAGGGACCATATGGCCTAACAGTGAAGGAGCAGCCCAAAAATATCCGATTGGTTTAAATACATGTGCATTTCGAACACCATTGAATATTGCTGTTTATCCGGATACAAAATGGACTCTTCAAATAGCTTATAATTATGATGGTAAAGAATTCAACGAATTAAGAGAAGAATATCATGAAACATGGAAACTAAAAGAGCTTGAAGCCGATGAGCGGATCAATCAGTTAAAAGCACAGCAGCAAGGTACCGGTAGTAAAAGGAAAAGAAACAGAGCACGAATTCAACAGGCCTCCCAGGAAAGAAACAGAGCCCGTAAAAATAATTCTGTACGAAGCCAGGCAAATAATCTAATGGAAAAAGCCCATGGAACGCTTGATGCAGAGTATAATTTAATTTGCGAATTTGACAGACCATATGGAGCATTAAATTTTAGTTCAGAATTTCTTAAAGCTAAAGAATTTCTTAATAAAATTGTAAGCTTAAAAGAACTTATTGAAAAAATTGTAAAAGGCAATAACACAGAGACTACTAGAAATTCTCCCACAGGCAATGCGACTATTACTAATCGTAAAGCCAAATTGCAGGAGTTAATGAATAAAAGAGGAGGAGAAAAGAAAAGCAACTGGAGCTTTGAACTTATACCTCCAAAAGTAGGTCTTTCTGTAAGTTGGTGTGCTGAGGCTCCTGTGGATTTAAAGGACCCGGTAATGGGGACTTTGATTGAAGGTGCAATTGATTTAAACCCTTTATTTGGTATTGAAGCAAAATATGATTTGTATCAGCTATTATATAAAATAAAACATCCGGCAGTTCTTGCCGTCGTTGCAATATTGGATGTTTTAGATGATGCATTAGGAGATAATTTTGATATTAATTTAGATCTGATTATTAACAGTCAGATCTTTGGATCTTTAAAAGGGAATATCAATACAGCTTCTGGTAGTAGTTTTACAAACAGATTAATGAAGGATGATGATGGTAGTCCATGTAAATTTGGTGGAAAAGTTTCGATTGCAATTAAAGGATATTTACAAGCTAATGGAAGTATGAGAGTATTTGTTTTCTGGAAGTCTAAGGCCTACCTGGAAGCTAGTGTGGAAGTAAAAACCGGAATAGGCTTAGAATTTGTTACTAAAGCTGACACTCATAGTATTTATGTGGAACCTGAAGTTAAATTTGAAGGCTTATTGTTAGAAGCGAACGTTAGCCTAGGATTTGTTGCTGATGATGCGGGAACAGATAAAGCCAGCGAATTAAAAGAAAAAGATGGAATTCACTATACTGCAGATGGTAAAATAGTGGTCTTGGATCCTTACACATGGAAAACAGGTTGGAAATTACCTATAATATAAAGAAATAATGACAAAATTTGCATTTACATTATTATTGACTGCAAGCCTTATAAGCTGCGGACAGGAATCAAAAAACAAAACAATGACAACAGAACAAAGAATAGAATATTTATCTGGCAAAGTCCAAAAATTTGAAAAAGAGCCCCTTTATCAACTGGATATTCAGTCTGTCTTTAACTTCAGGGTATTAGTAAACGGCTGCCCGGTATATTCAAATTTTGATAAAATTCCGGGTACTACAAGAGTCAATATAAATTCTTCAATCCTTAAAAGTGGGAAACAAAATATTGAAATTGAACTTTATCCGGGATATGATGATAAAGGAGCTCAGAAACAATATCTCCAAAATGGCGAAAACTTTATATTAAAAGTTGAAAAAACCGGGTGGAATAAAGACGGCTCACTACTGGCTCCAGAAGAGGTTGCTGAGTTTAGAAATGACGATCAGGAGGTTGACTATTCAAAATTAGCTGAATATAAAACTAATATTAACTTTAATGCTTCAGTTCCCTATACCCTTACAGGATGGGAGAATGGGGAGGATCTTTCCAGTTTAAATCAAAAAGAACTAGAGTCAAAGGTTGTAAACTTTTACAAAGATATGGCCTCTGCTTTTAAAGATAAGAACTATGATTATCTGAATACAATGTTTTTAAATGCTGATAATGAATGGTACCGTGCAGAGTATTTTCCCAAAGATGTAATTACAAAGTTTCAGTCAACCAAGGGCAGAAAAGCCAAATCTGTTTCTACAACAAGAGCTGAATCAGATATATATTCACAAAATGTTTACCCGATCGAAAATTATGTAATGAAGTTTTATGGTAATAATAGGATGGTTAGGTTGGAACCAAAAGATGGTTTTAACCGGGGCGAATCTTTGCTGGGATATGATGATATTGATAAGACCGGCATGAATAGAAAAACATTTATAGATATGTTATTATATATTCCAAAAGGAACTCAAAGCCTGCAAATTATCAGATAGGGCATGTTTAATAAAAATAAAAAGCTACAAGAAGAACTCAAGAAAGTTCAGGAACAATATCAGGAAAATAAAGGGAAAGCCATGCCTTTGACCCGGCCTGCATATATGCAAATGGGAATCAACTTCCTCTGGGCTGTTTTTAATATGTATATGTTCTTCGAAAACAGGAATGTAGAAAAATTTTCATTCTTCAATTTTTGGGTTATGTTTTTCTTATTGCTGATGAATATTCCTTTATTTACCTATAAGGAAAATGAGAAAGAAGGCAAAAATAAGTTTGTAGCTATTTATTTTTTTTGTGCATTATTGGTATTCACTTTATTTCCCTTTTTCATCTCGTATAATCTAGCCATGGTATTTACTGTAGCTTCATGGCTTCCCAATTATATTTATTCATATTCTATAAAAGATAAGAAAGTGATAGATAGTCTAAAAGGAAATACGGGATGTTTCATGATCTTTTGGTTGGGACTTTTAGTGATTAGTATAATAATAAGTATTTCAGGACATTCTTTAGGCACTGAAATATTTCCTGCCGGATATAATTACGGATACTTTATTAATATGTTATATAATATATTTTTTATAGTGTCAATTTATTATTCAAATCGATATAGAAATATGTCTGTTTGACATAATAAAGGGAGCAAATCCTTAATTGTATATTTTTGCAGATTTAAAATATATGGCTAATGTGTCTATATTGTCCAAGAACTGAAAAAGCTTTTAGATGAAAATAAAAAATAGTTTTGGAGTTATTGTCCTGTTATTGGGGGGGTATTTACTATTTAGTTTATATCAATCTTCTTTACCTATAATTTATGGAACCAGAGCAAAAGCAAATATTATTGGGACTGACAGTGTGAAAAACAAGAGGTTTACCTATTTGTATTACCCTGTCTTTCAATTTAATTATCAAAATCAGCTCATTAAGTTTACAGATAAAAGCAGTAGTGTTGATAAAGATATTGAAAAGTCTGAGGTGATGGTGTATTATGATCAAAACTATGGATTTAGCCAAGGTTTTACTACTGAGAAGATTATCTTTCTGATCATAAGTATTTTGCTTATCTTATTCGGAAGTGTTTGCCTTGTCAACCTTTCTGATATATTGATGAAATAGAAGTATGTCTGGAATTAGCACTATAGAATATCAGTCTTTCTACTTAAAAGGTATTACCATCGGAGATACTGTGTTGTACCTTTCTTATAAATGATGGATATAACAGAGACCGTTAAAAACAGTACCGAAAATAATCATTATTTCAATAATTGATTTCTTCTTTTAATAGGATTAAAGAACAAATAAAAAAGCAGATATAACGGATATACCAACAAAAGAGAGGCTTAAGCCTCTCTTTTTAGTGGGACAGAATCTGTTTTAGCAACATCTCTTACTCTTTCGAGCCATTTTCCTCTTTTATCTTCATTAATATCCTGAAAAGGGCCTATAAAATCAACCTGTATAGAAGATAATCCACAATATTCCAGAATGCCGTTTTTTAATTGAATAAGCCCACTGGACTGATATATTTCATTGTATTCATGTTCCGACAAATCTCCCGATGTTGTAATAATTCTTCCTGTTTTATCATTGAGTAATCCTTCGCTGATTCCATTTTTATTTCTTGTAAAAGTAATGCCGGGAAGGAACGCCCTGTCAAAAAAACCTTTCATTACAGCAGGCATACCAAGCCACCACATGGGATGAATCCATACCTGATGCTCACTCCAATGAATATCTTCGAGTGCCTTGAGTAAATCGGGCTCCAGTTCCATTCTCTTCCGGTAACCGAACTGAAGGTTGGGATTGAAATCCAGTTCTCCGATAGCAATATACCGGACTTCCGCTCCGGTAGCTTTGGCAGAATCCACATAGGTGCGGGCTATAGCTGTATTAAAACTTTCCTGATCAGGGTGTCCGTTGATGACTAGTATTTTTTTCATTGTTCCGGGTATAAAATCTGATTAAATAATTCAACTTGTTTAGTATAAAAAGCATCCGATAAAGGACACGGGAAGAAATCAAAAGCGTGTACAGCGCCTTTTATTTCCAGGAGACTGACCTCAACTCCTGCTTTTTTCAGATGCTGGGCATATTCCTTACCTTCATCTTTCAGGGGATCTGCTTCACAGACAATAAGGGTTGCAGGAGGAAGATCATTGAACTTTTTTGACAGTAACGGAACGGAATAGAGTGGTGGCAGGGTTAAATTGTGCTGTAAATAATGTTTCCACATCCATTCTGCTGCCTTTCTGGTTTGCATGGGTGCATTGGCCAGTTCATGCATAGATGGGGTCTCCAGATGAGTACTCATAGGAGGATACAGCAGGTACTGATGCTGTATGTGTGTTTTGCCCTGATCTCTGGCTAAATGGGTTATAGATGCTGCAATGGTGGCTCCGGCACTGCTTCCGCCGATCATGATAAAATGTTTATCACCACCTATTTGATCTGCAAAATCAGAAAGCCATAGCAATGCATCATATCCATCTTTCATGCCTGCAGGAAAAGGATGTTCCGGAGCAAGCCTGTAATCAACTGAGACAATGACAGCTTTACTATCTATGGCCAGTTTAAAAAACAGAAAATCATATTGTTCAGGAGTACCATATATAAATGCACCCCCATGAAAGTACAAGAACACGGGTAGATATTCTTTTCCTTTTGGCTTATATACTCTCAACCGAATATTTTCCGAATGATCAGAAGACGGGATATAGATGTTTTCAACGGAAAGTAATTCGGGCAATAATGGTGGTTCCGTTTGTAATGAAATATTCATTTCCTCTTTTCTGATTTCTGCAGGATTATGGATCAGCAGGTTTTCATAATTGATCTTATGATAAGGATCGTTGACAATGGCTTCCCATAGATCCGGATCTATCTTTTCTAACATATCATATTGTTTGTTGAGCAAAAATAGACTGGAAAAAGCCATAAAAACAGGTATATTTTAAGCTTGTTTGGGTATCTTTACAGCATGGCAAAAGAAAATATCTATCAGTCTCTTGAAATATTTTATGAAAAAATCGATCAATGTCCTTTGCGTGACAGGCAGTTCAACTTTTTTGAGTTGGTATATGTTATTTCCGGGATTGGAGATCATGTCGTGAATGGCAATAAAATTGCCTATTCTGCCGGAGACTTATTTTTGATCACTCCTAATGATTGCCATGAATTTAATCTGGAAGGAATCTGTGAGTTTATGGTCGTCCGGTTTGATGAAAAATACATCAGAGAATACCAATGGAAAAGTATAGACCATATCGAATGTCTTTTATATTATGCATCTCATCTGTCTGGCTCAGTGCTGGTGAATAAGGATGATCAACAGATGGTTGGCTTGTTGATTCAGAATCTGAAAAAAACTACAGAATACCAATCTGTTTATAATGAAGATCTTACCCGTCATCTGGTGAATGCCATTATTGTAATTGCCGCCAGAAACATAGCCGTTATGAGGCCCCGGAATATATCATCTCATACGGATAACCGCATATTGCAGATTTTGGATTACATCCAGGAGCACATCAGAAACCCTAAGTTGTTGAAGGTGGAGGCAATTGCTGAAAAATTTGGGTTGTCAGGAACCTATCTTGGAAGCTATTTCCGAAAACATTGTGATGAATCTATACAGCATTATATATCTTCTTATAAAATCAGATTAATAGAGCACCGGTTATCTTTCAGCGATAAAAGAGTTCATGAAATTGCTGATGAATTTGGATTCACCGATGAAAGCCATATCAATAAATTTTTCAAAAGACATAAAGGTTTAAGCCTTAAAGCCTATAAGACAGAAATGAATCACTGATTTTGCTGGAAGAATAGCGAGATTATAAAACCTGTAGCTCTTTAAAAACATCAATAACAGACTCGATGAGTCCCTTTTCTGGGATTGGATTTGAAGAATTATCAGGAACAATAGCCCTTAGATTACCCTCATCATCCCGTTCAAAGACTACGTCAGTACCATTGATATTGACATAAAGCTTATAACCATAAGTGAAGGTGGCAAGGCGTCCGGTGAAAAGAAGATCTTGGCCTTTATAGGTTACCGGTATTTCTAGATCATGTTCCATGTAGTGTCGTTTCTGTGCATTTTAAATACCGGGCAAAGTTCGGAAATCTTAGCCTGAATTTATAATTTAAATAATAATTTTTGTAAAATAGGGAAAAGAAAAAAATCAACCTGTTCAATCAATGGCAAATAGCCTGTCGAATGATCAGATGAGCTAATATCTCCTGATCTGGACTGAAGAGACTGCCCTTATTTTTACTCTTTTTCCTACTTTTTTCAGCAGTCCCGTCTCAGCGTTTCTTCTGAATACAAAAGCATCTCCGCTTTGGGCATTGGTTACAATTACAAATTTTCCGGTTTCGTCAATGGCAAATACTCTGGGATGTTTCCCTTTGGTCGGCTGATAGCCTACGGTTTTCAGTTTCCCATCGTTTTGAATTGAAAATATGGCGATGTTATTTTCAACGCCGCGATTGGATGCATATAAAAAAAGCCCGTCAGGAGAAATATGAACATCAGAACTTTCAAAATCCTCTTTAAATTTTTCAGAATGGGTATCTATTCTCTGAATAGGGGTTAATTTTCCTTTATCATATCCATATACACTTACAGCGCCACCCATTTCCTCAATACAATAGGCATATTTCCCGTTCGGATGGAATGTGAGATGTCTTGGGCCGCTTCCTAAAACAGCTTGTGTAAAAGGAGGTTCTGCAGGTGATAAAGGTTCATGTTTTTCATTTTCAAAATGATAACTTCTGATTTTGTCTGCTCCCAGATCCGGAAGAAAAATATAATCGAAATTGGGTGAAAAAATAGTGGAGTGGATGTGAGAGCGTTCCTGTCTTCCGGGATTGATACTGCCTTCCAAAAATTGGAAATTCTGAACAGCCGGCTGTATACTGCCATTTTCCAGAACAGGATAAACAGAAACACTTCCTTCTGTGTAATTTCCGTTAATTAACCATTTTCCATTTTGATGAGCCGTTACATAAACCGGGTTTTCCCCGCCGCTTTTCTGACTGTTGATGAAAGTTAACTTTTTATCTGTAGGATTAAACGCAAAACTGCTTACACTGCCGGCATTTTTTGTTTTGCTTTCTGTACAGGCAAAAACATATTTTCCATTAAGAGATAAGGTGAGAAAAGATGGATTTAAAATACCTTTAACTGAGGTTACTTTTGATAATTTCCCCTTGATAGTATCCAGTTCATATACATAAATCCCCTCAGTGGTTTTATCACGGTTAAACGAACCGAAAAATACGTACGTATTTTGTGAATATAATTTTATAAAGGCTAAAATTATAAAGACTGAGCTTAGGATCTTCTTCAAGGGTATAAATAGTTTTTAGATAGTGTGAGGCAGTACCGCCAATAGGTTACAAAACTACGCATTTACTCCAATTGGATTGTCATTTTCTTCATAAAATAAGTATGAATCCAACATTTATTTTTTCTCAGCGTTTTTAGTTAAACATTTTCGATGATTCCCATCTTTATTGTTTGAAGGATAAGATGCGACAGGTTCTGTCGCTTTACTGCAATATCTTTGTTTGCTACAGAAATTAATAGTGAAAAATAAAAATATCAAGTTGTAATAAAATCCATAATCAATACAATAAAATAAATCTTTTCGCAGTGGCATAAAATGAATATTTTTGCAATCGAATTAAAATAATGATAATTACACAATCCATGAAAAAACTCTACATGGGTGCATTTACCTTATGCACCATCCTGAGCCTTTCTGCCCAGGAAGTCATCTGGCAGAAAGACATCAAATCTTCCACTCAGGATTTTCTCAATCAGGTGATTACAACCATTGATCAGCAATATCTTATCACAGGAAGCAGCATTCAGGCTAAAAGCCAGTCTTTAGCTGCTAATAACCAAAAGCTCAATAACGGTTACGATTTTCATTTGGTAAAACTCAACCAGCAGGGCGAGCAGGTTTGGGAGAAATATTTTGCCGGACAAAACCACGACTATTTATCCGCAACTGTGACCACTCAGGATGGTGGATTTCTGGTTTCCGGTACTTCCTATTCCGGAAAAGGACTGGATAAAAAAGATGACTCCAAGGGAGGATCAGATATCTGGCTGATCAGGCTGAATGAATTTGGGGATGAACTGTGGCAGAAAACCCTGGGAACTTCCTCAGATGAAGAAGCCAAAGCAGTGATTCAAACTACGGACTTAGGCTTTTTTGTGGCCGGAAATATTCAAAACTCATCCAAAGGTTACGGTTCAAAAGATGTCTGGATCACCAGACTGGATAAAGATGGAAAAGAACTGTCTCAGCTTATTCTGGGAGGCAGAGGCTTGGATGAAGTAG